>Ga0351854_1103_pt1 | contig 17339 bp, 30 predicted proteins | sample BONcelHFGM3001C9_FD_206793 | JGI IMG/M metagenome (GOLD analysis project Ga0351854, IMG submission 206793) | Enriched cells from coal bed in the Powder River Basin, Montana, United States - BONCAT cells FGM rep2 HSBNCT.FGM.300.1.C9 ...
GCATGAGCTTCTACAAGATTTTTCCGTCATCGATTATACGCGGGATATGGTGATCCTGGCAATCACAGGGTCATCTGACAACGAATTGATTGTTGGTATTGGACAATACTACATCGACGAGAAATTACACACCGCGGAGGTCGCTTTTGCCACCCGAGACGACCACAACAACCAGGGTATTGGAACAGAACTGCTTTCCTATCTCACTCATCTTGCCAAGCGAGAAGGGCTGTTGGGTTTCACCGCTGAGGTTCTGATCGAAAATAAGCCAATGCTCCACGTGTTTGAACAGGGCGGATTCGATATAACAAAGAAAAGCGATGCGGGCGTATTCGATATGGAAATGGCCTTCACGGAGCGTTAAGGCCGATCGCCTCGATAAATCATAGGGATACGATTTTCTTATTGTGGGCGGGGAGTTTTCTTATTTCCTGGAAGAAGATATACAAAGCTCAACGGTCTGACAAAGTCGCCTCAGGCTTCAGCGGTTGGATTTGCGAGGAAGGCCTCATCAAAGCATCCCTCAATATGCTGAGGTTCCACCAAATATTGAGGCCGAACGCATCATTTCATACTTCTATGCTGTTCTCGCCTATTAATCTAATCCTCTGTTATTAAATGATAAATCAAAACATCTGATTTTCCTTCGGCTATTGGCAGGCCTTTTGCTTTACTATTTTCATGATCCTTCTTCAAGGGCCCTATGAAAGGATGTTCTACACAGTATCCCACTTGCCGCGGATGAATGAGATTTAATAGAACTGGATGGACGGATTCTGTCCTCGGAAAGGAGGATTACATTTTGTGGACGATTGCTGTAGTACTGGTCATTTTGTGGCTGCTGGGGTTGGTGAGTGGCTATAAGATGGAAGATTTTATTCATATCCTGCTATTTTTTGCCATCACTGCCATTTTGATCCAAATCGAAGATGATTGCAGCGACTATGGCTCCGGCCGTGCGAGGAAGAGGCATTTGAAAAGGCAATTGATCAGCAGGTCAAGAAAGATTTTGCCAAAGCTTGCTATACTATCGGGAGAAAAGATCCCGTAACCAACCATTTCACCACCAACTTACAGACAGGAGAACCGCCATGAAAAAGAGAAATATCGCCATCCATTTTTTAGTGCTTCTTATGCTGATCGCCACCTTTTCAGCCTGTGCATCGACACCCACGAGAGCAAGTACAGGTGTATACATTGACGATTCGGTCATCACGACCAAGGTAAAATCTCTGCTGGCAGCAGATGATTTTCTCAAGTCATTTCAGATAAGTGCTGAAACTTACCAGGGGACCGTTCAACTGAGCGGCTTTGTTAATTCTCAAAAGGCCGTCGATAAAGCGGGTGAAATCGTAAGGAGCGTCAAAGGGGTAAAATCGATAAAGAATGATCTGATCGTGAAATAGGCGACCGTTATCCTTTCCTGGATGGAGTACGGCGGCATCGATTTCCAGCCGACTTGATTCACTTGAAAGGGATATAAAAAGGGTTTGATAAAATCATAGACCCCTAATCGCAGCCTCTGAATTGGGGAAATCTCGGCTCATGCAGAGCTCAGAAAGGAGGCCGGACGCCATGTACCTCAATATATCGCCACAGCCGGTGGTAGCTCTAATCGCGGGGATATCGATTCTCATTGTTCCGAGACTCTTGAATTATATCGTTGCCATCTATCTCATTATCAGTGGCATACTCGGGTTGGTCCGCTGATGGGCTTGCGAATCTCATATTGTCGGGGAATTATTGCTTGAAACAAAATGGCCCGGCAGTCAAATCGAATCTTAAAGGAGGAGTACCATGATATTCGGCACTGAGGACCAGGCGGAAGGCAAGTTTCATAAAATAAAGGGGATACTCAGGGAAATCGCCGGGCAACTGAGCGATGATCCGAAGTTGGAAGCTGAAGGTACCGGCGAAAAAATAGCCGGCCGGCAAAGTTCAGGAAAAGATCGGTCAGATCAACCAGGTCCTGGGGAAGTAGTCAGAGCGGTGTATCATGCACAGGCGTGTCCTTGGGCCCCCGAGGGTAGTTGCATGATACACCGCAACCATGACTCCAAAAGGCAAGAGTCTTCGGAGTAAAGGAGTTCAAAAAACAACATTAACAACAGTAAAAGGAAAACATACCATGAAAGCAATATATTCTATATCTCTGATGGTGGCTATGGTCGCTTTATTGACGATTATGCCTGTGTACGCGTCCGAAATGGATGACCGCATCGAATCATCCGCCAGGGACTCGTATGTGTTCAAGACCTACCTCAAGGGAGATGATATTAAAATTGAGTCCAAAGATGGCGCCGTCACCCTGACGGGGGTCGTTTCTGAAGAATCCCGCCTAGGATTAGCCAAGGAGACCGTGGCAGGGCTGCCCGGTGTCAAGAGTGTTGACAACAGGCTGGAGGTCAAAGGTGCATCCTCCACCCTAAACTCGGATGCGTGGCTCGGTCAGAAAGTGAAAGCCACCCTCTTGTTCCATCGGAACGTAAACGCCGGCAAAACCGAGGTTGCCGTCAAAGACGGCATCGTGACACTACGAGGCGATGCTGCCAGTCAGGCACAAAAGGAATTGACGACTGAATACGCCAAGGATGTCGAAGGGGTCAAAGACGTAAATAATGAGATGACAGTGTCAAAGATCTCGGAAACAACAATGGCAAGGGTGATCGGAAAGATTGATGATGCTTCCATCACCGCCCAGATCAAGATGACGTTGCTTTTCCGTCGCTCGACCAGTGCCCTCAGCACCAAGGTCGAGACGAACGATGGAATGGTCACGATGTATGGCAAGGCCAATAACGCAGCCGAAAAGGACCTGATTACCAAACTCGTCAACGACGTAAACGGTGTGAAGAGCGTAAATAACCGGATGACCATCGAGTAGTCCGAGTCCAAGACCGAAGGGGCTGTATGATCACTGCTGGCTGGTATGGTGATGCAATAGCAGGTAGTGGAAATGAGAGATCATGAAGGAGGATAAAAATGCTGTGGACGATTTCTGTGGTACTGGTCATTTTGTGGCTGTTGGGTTTGGTGAGTGGCTATACGATGGGTAATTTTATTCATATCCTGCTGGTCATCGCCATCGTTGTAGTACTGGTCCGAGTCATTCAGGGGCGAAGGCCTCTTTAGAATTGCAGGGAATACCTCTGCTTCCGACACTGCGGCCTACAACTCAACGTGAAGTGAAAAAAACGAATGCCTTCAAGGTATACCTCTTTAACGAAGGGGCCTGATTGCAGTGTTCGAGAGAAGGGAGTATACATACAATGCGAAACTTCTTTGCAGGGCTGTTCCTGGCAGCGTTTCTTCCCTTTATCGTAGGATTTGGTGACGTCCCGCCTGATAAAAATATCGAGCAGGTTACCGTCAAAAAAACCATTCTATTCCCTCAGGACCAGCTGTTTTACCCCCCGATGGCAAGCCCCAAGGAGCCCCGTACCCATGTCACGTATCTCCGCCTCAACCTCCCCGTTAACAGTATCAACATTGGATCGGTCGGGTTCGGCGATAGCTTCGGCCTGGTGCGCTGGCCCGGCTGGGGCAAGGAAGACGCCTGGCAGCTCAGTATCAGCGGGGCGGTCCTCGCCCAGTTCAATCTGGACGCCTCTTCCATGGATTTGATTAATGCCGACTATGTCATCGGCATTCCGCTAAGCTACCGAAACGGCCCCTGGTCTGCGCGGGCGCGCCTCTTCCACCAGTCCTCCCACCTGGGGGACGAGTTCCTCCTCCAGCCACAGAATCCTGAGCTGAAGGTAACGCGCATAAATTTAAGTTTCGAGACCATTGAGCTGCTCGGCGCTTGGGAATGGAAGGGATTCCAGTTTACCGCTGGTCCCTCATACATCCTCCACACCGACTCCGACCTCAAGCGTTATAGTGTCCAGGCAGGCATTGATTATCAAAGCCGTGAGCCGGTCTTCAAACCGACGATGCGCCTGTTCGCCAGCGTCCTGTATCATGCCTGGGAGGAAACCGACTGGAACCCCGACTTTAATGTCAAAGCCGGCGTCAACATCCGCAGCCCCTATGCCGAAAAACGGGCCGTTCAGATTTTCGGCGAATATTACCGCGGCAATCTCCCTTTCGGGCAGTTCTACAAAATGCGGGCAGAGTACTATGGCGTAGGAATCAACGTATCATTTTGAGTGCATCCGCTCATAGTGCCGCAGAGTTTGTTTCCAGTGTCTTTTTTCTGAGAGCTTCCAGTATAGTTTTTTACTTCGCTCCGCAAAAACTTTTCCGAAAAAAAGTCGAAGGGCGAAGCACGAGATTTTTATCTGCGCTTCGCCCGGGCTGAAAAAAGATTTATGGTCCTGGAGGCACTGCTGGCCCTCATTTCACGCAATGTTTTCCGGCGGCAGCGACAACTGTCGTCGCTCCTTTACCGAACCAGAACAGGTACCCCATTCCAAGCCCGACCAGCAAGCCACCAAGTCCGGCCCAGAGGGCTGGTTCGTAATCCACATCAGTGTAGACCACTGTTTCGGTCGTAGACACTTGTTCGGTTGTAGCCACTTTTTCCGTGATGGTTACTTTTTCGGTTGTAGCCACTCTTTCGATAATCAGGGTTTTTTCACTGATGACCACCGGTGTTTCCAGAATCATGAGGTCGTCATCGGGAATTTCATTCCCGCATTGGCCGATGAATCGGGCACGGTAAATTCGATTTCCGTCGGCATCTTCCTTGAGGAGCTTGGCAAGGAAGAATTGTCCCGGTTCCAGGTAGCCAGGTCCATAGAGCTTACGGTGACCCTTTGTATTCACGCCGTAATTCCGGAGGATGACCCTCTCGTTATTCACGAACGCCTTCCACTCCCCGCCTTCCCGCTTAATTCGCTCTTGAGCCGCATAAAAAGTATACGCTTTATTCAGGCTCAGTTTTTTGTAAGGTTTATCGGTGGCGGGAAATCGGTGCAAGAAGACAACCTTTGCCTCTTTAATTTTTTCCTTTGTGATCACCGGCGCTTCTCTAGTTATCACCGGTGCTTCTTTCGTTATCACCGGCCCTTCCTTTGTGATCACCGGCGCTTGTTTCGTTATCACTGGCTCACTTCTGGTCGTCACCGGATTTTCATCCTTCTTGACCATGAAATCTTTTCCGCAACCCATAAGCACCAGGGCGCAGGAAAGATAAACGCATAATAACCTTACCAACAATTTATTTTTCTTCACGCCTTTCACCTCACTTCAACGTCAATCGGCACTTGAATGACTTCGGCGCTGTATATCAATTCGGATTTAAACATACATGCCTGCCAGAATTGATCGGGAAATTGCGCAGGCCGCTTATTGTTTTTCCGCGACAACCCGCCCCTCGGAGTTCAAAAATACTCGGTAGCGATTGCCGTTCTCGCACAGGGCGATGTGATCGTTATCGCCTTTCTTCACGATACTGACGACATTGCCACACGGCAAACCCAGCAGCGCGATCACGGCCGTCAGATCCTTGGAGATCGATACGTCGTCTGACGCCTGCGACACTCCGGCAAAAAACATTGTCGCCGCAACGATCAGGGTCATACTCTGTATACGTTTTTTCATAGTGTTTCTCCTGCTTTCGGATCAAATAGTTGCAAACTTGGCGGGATCCTTAAGGATGCTCCAGATCGCTTCTCGTGACGCCACAATGGTGTGGGCCAGCGGGGGGTCGCTGTCTTGCAGGAGCGCGAGCAATTTGAGAAGCAGCATATCGTACCGTTGCCGTAGCTCGGCAAGCATGATTTTCCCCCGTCCCTGATGATATTCGCGAAATTGATGTACCAGATCATCGATATGATTCTTGAGTGTGATCTTCGTGAACACACCGATGGCCTTTGTCTCGCGGAGTCGCTTTTCCAGTGATGGCAGATCCAACGGCGGCGGTGTCGCGTTCTTTCCAACGCTGGGTGCGGAACTGTCTTTTTTCTTGACCGGTTCCGCGGGAACCTTGGCAGGGGTCTTGTCGATACCCTGACCAGTGGAAGGCGTCGTGGTCCGCATAGTCGGAAGGTCTACCGGATCGACTGCAACGGACCCTTCTTGTGTCATGCCAGTCTTGAGTGGCGCGAAATCTCCTGCACGGCAATCTGACATTCCGACAAAGACGAGGAATCCGATGAGTAGAAGTAATGACTTCATACGCCCTTTTGATTAACGTGAAAATCAGTCGCGAGTATCGCACGGCGGCTGGATTGGTTTTTACGTATTAGATAACGCATTTATAGAGCCATTACTAAAAAAGGGAATAAGGGCTTTTTCAATCTGCGCGCTTTGCCACGGTGCCTATTTTACGGCGTCCTTCACTTTCTCGCCCGCCTTTTCGATCTGTTCCCCGGTTTTTTCTATGGCCTTATCGACTTTCTTGCCGGCTTTCTCGAGCGGGCCCTCTTTCTTGCAGCCGGATAGCCCAACCATCAGGACGATCATCATCAATGCAGTGATGACAGTTCGAACAAGTTTTTTCATCGGCATTCTCCTTTCAATCCTGTGAATGTTAAGTTATATAGTTTAGAGTAAGTACACTGTCGATGTTTTCGATTATCCGCTTCCTCGTTGCCCTTCGTTACATTATTCCCTCCTTCCCCCCAAATGATAAGAATGTGCTTTTGGGTGAGGTGACCAGAATCATATAGATCGTATACGCATGTGTCATGCCAAAAAACAAAGGAAAATCATAAGGGTTTAATCTTCCTTTCATAACAAAGGATTAGATTAATAGGGGGGGACAGCAGAAGAGTATGAAATGATTTGCTTGGCCTCAATATTTGGTGGAACCTCAACATATTGAGGCCAGACGAATCAGTTTTTACTTGTCAAGGATTCTGTTTTGTCAATCTAATTCCATGTTATTAAAGGATGAATCAACATATCTTATTTTTATTCAACTATTGGCAGGCCATTTGCTGTTATATTTTCATAATCCAGGTCATCTCACCTAAGATTAACTTGAAGGTTGAAGATGATCCGATTATGAGAAAGAAAGGAGACGCTGACATGAATATTTTTACCATCATCGGTATTATTGTTGTGGTGCTTTTTATATTAGGCTATTTCGGATTTCGGTAGCCCCGGCGCCTGCAAAATTCGGATTATTACTGCTGCGTAACGGAAAAAACAAATATCTACCTGCGGTATGCGGAGAAAATTGTCTACTCGACTATATTCGAAGCCAATAATCAGGATATTCCCGATTGTGAATCACTGACAATTCTGTATTCTCCGCTCTATGAGCAAGATTTAAGGCATGTTCAGCCATTCGCGAAAGGAGATACAAATGATGAAAATGGTAAGAGTCTCATCGCCGTATTGATGATGGTCGCCCTAATTGTGGGACTATCGGGCTGTAAAGAAGGCCCGTTGGAGAAAGCCGGCAAGAAAGTTGATAAGGTAGTAGAAGACATTAAGAAATAGTAGCCCTGGCGATTGGCAAGCAACTTGCGATCAATCAATAAAATCAAGGAGGAATACCATGAAATCCGGCACACAGGACCAAGCGGAAGGCACATTTCACAAAATTAAAGGTAAGGTCAAAGAGGTCGCCGGCGAACTAAGTGATAATCCAGAGTTGGAAGCCGAAGGCACCGGTGAAAAGGTAGCCGGCATTGCTCAGGAAAAGATCGGTCAGGTCAAGAAGGGTTTGGGGAAGTAGTCAGAGCGGCGTACCATGCATCGGCGTGTCCTTGGGCCACCGGTTGAGATTGCATCAGAGATACACTGCAATCGGGACCCTGAAAGGAACGAGGTCTGCGGAGTAAAAGATTTAAAAACAACAGTAACAACAATAAATAGGAGTATGTGCCATGAAAAAAATATGGGTTCTAATGGTGGTGGTTGCCGCTCTGCTAATTATCAGCGTGCCGGTGCAGGCGTCCAAAATGGATGACCGCATCGAATCATCGGCCAAGAAGTCGTATGTGTTCAAGACCCACCTTAAAGGTGATGATATTAAAATCCAATCCATGGATGGTGTTGTGACCTTAACGGGAACTGTCTCCGAAGAATCCCACAAATCATTAGCCCAGGAGACCGTGGCGGGCTTGCCCGGGGTCAAGACTGTGGATAATAGGCTGGAAGTCAAAGGGGAAGGCCCCTCTGACCCACAGAGGAGGATCTGGAAATGAGAAAACGGATGAGATACCTTCCCATTGCTTGGGTCATTGTTTGTGTGGGTCTGCTGGGGTTAGTATATTTGAGATTTATTCAATAAGGAGAGGGGACTGAAGACGAAAGGGGAGCGGGGGTTACGAAAATCATTTCTATCGTTAACCAAAAGGAGGTGTAGGGAAAAGCCAGAGCACAAAATGATGCCGCCGATGCCGCATGGTTTGCTGCAATATCCACCTCCCTTCGAAGTATCCCTCAATATGTTGAGGTTCCACCAAATATTGAGACCAAGCAAATCATTTCATACTCTTCTTCTGTTCCCTCCTATTATTCTAACAAACTGTTATCAAATGAATAAGTAACATTTCCGAGGTTCACTCAGCTATTGGCAGGCTATTTGCTACTACTATTTTCATGATCCTCATAATCACACGAATGGAGGCCCTGTCTGTGAAGCGCATGGAGTTGTCACAGACGATTACTTCACTGTCCGGTTCCATAAGGATGGAGAAAGGATGCCGGCGTTGTGACTTCTGCCAGAGTGTCGAGGATGAAAATCGACTCTTTCTTCTTGAGGAATGGGATACCCGGAAAAACCTTATGACCTACCTGAAATCGGACCATTTTAAGGTGCTCCGGGGGGCGATGAACCTTCTCAAAGAGCCCTATGAAAGGCTGTTCTACACAGTTTCCCATTTGCCGGGGATGGAGGAGATTTAATGGAACTGGATGGAGGAATTCTGTCCTCGGAAAGGAGGATGACATGTTGTGGGCGATTGTGTTGGCACTGGTCATTTTGTGGCTGCTGGGGTTGGTGAGTGGCTATAAGATGGATGATTATATTCATATCCTGCTGTTTTTTGCCATCACCGCCATTCTGATCCAAATCGAAGATGATTGCAGCGACTATGGCTCCGGCCGTGCGAGGAAGAGGTATTTGAAAAGGCAATTAATCAGCAGGTCCAGAAAGATTTTGCCAAAGCTTACGATACTATCGGGAGAAAAGATCCCGTAACCAATCATTTCACCACTAACTTACAGAGAGGGGTAACCGCCATGAAAAAGAGAAATATCGTTATCCATTTTTTAGTGCTTCTTATGCTGATCGCCACCTTTGCAGCCTGTGCATCGACACCCACGAGAGCAAGTACAGGTGAATACATTGACGATTCGGTCATTACGACCAAGGTAAAATCTCTGCTGGCAGCAGATGATTTTCTCAAGTCATTTCAGATCGGTGTCGAAACTTACCAGGGCACCGTTCAACTGAGCGGCTTTGTTAATTCTCGAAAGGCCGTCGATAAAGCGGATGAAATCGTAAGGAGCGTCAAAGGGGTAAAATCCATAAAGAATGATCTGATCGTGAAATAGGCGAAGGAGGAATAGCATGAAATCCGGCACGGAGGACCAGGCGGAAGGCAAGTTTCTTAAAATAAAGGGTAAGGTCAAGGAGATCGCCGGGGAACTGAGCGATAATACAAAGTTAGAAGCTGAAGGCACCGGTGAAAAGATAGCGGGCATAGTTCAGGAAAAGATCGGTCAGGTCAAGAAGGTTTTTGGGAAGTAGAAACTGTAGGATCACTGCCGACTGGTATGGCAATGCAATAGCCGTCAGTAGGAATGAGTAATCAGAAAAAAGGAAGTGATTACAATAATTAAGCAGACATCTGATTAGGGGTGGCAGCAGCTTCAGGCTCACGTAGAGTGTTTTTTGGGCCAGGCTCTCAGGAACGATGCACAGAGAATCGAATACAAGCCGCGATTCATTGCTCACCTGCTGAGATGCCGTCCGGACGTCATCAGATCGAACTCCATAGTCGGATGGCAAGAAGCGACAATTTCGGCAAAAAGTAAGGATGAACATGAATAAAGATATTCTGAAAGGAAAATGGCTGGAGATCAAGGGGAGAGTTAAAGAGAAGTGGGGCAAACTCACTTATAACGATCTTGGCGAGACCGAAGGACAAGGCGAGAGACTTTTGGGGCTTTTACGGAAGGAATACGGATATATTAGGGACAAAGCCGAACTGGAATATAAAGATAGTGCCAAATTGGCAGGAATTGTCAGCAGTATACGCAAAATAAGGACAAAAAAGACAGATATTATAGCAATTGCATATATTACTCGCTACGGGCAGCTTTCGTTAGCTAAAAAACAAGATAGTCAATTAACAGGAAAGGATAAAAAACATGGGCATGATACTGATCGTTATTTTGATACTCGTCTTAGTCGGCGTAATACCCACCTGGCCCCACAGTAAAAGCTGGGGATACTATCCCAGCGGCGGAATTGGATTGGTTCTTCTGATTGTACTCATCCTGCTGCTGATGGGGCGGATCTAAGGGAGATTAATGGACTGCCGGCTCACGTTTGGCTGGTATTGGAGTGTGTCTGTGTTCGATTCGATATGTATGAACAAAGAAGATCCACTTGAAGGCTATAGACAAGATGTAAAGTCATCGGACATTCGCTAGCTAAAATGGGGAGGTAAAATATGTCAAATCAGATCGAAGGTTTCATAAAGGGTATTGTTTTTGGAGGCGTTATTGGCGCCGTGATCGCTATCCTCTATGCGCCGCAAAGCGGCCGGAAGACACGGGAGGATATTGACAGAAAAACGCAGGAATTCCTTACGAAAGCCAAAAAGGAATACGAGGCTGCGCTGAAAAAGAGCGGCAAGGCCTATGAATCGGCGGTCAAGGAGTTGAAGTACATGGAGTCCGATGCGAAGGAGAAGGTCGGAGAAATGGAGGAAAAGGTGGATGAGTTGACTGAACTCGGGAAAGAAGCGTTTCACGACACCAAGGGCCATCTGACGAAAGCTGTGAAGACAGCCGTTCATGCCTTCAAGTAGAAAACACGCGCGAGCATAGACAGACATTAAACTGAAAGGAGTATGCACATGAAAAAAGTTGTTCAAATTGTCATCACAACGTTGATGATGATCGTCTTGATGGCTGGGCCATTCGGCTGCAAAACAGAGGGTCCGGTCGAGAAAGCCGGCAAGGAAATCGATAAGACGATAGAAAAAGCCGGAGATCAAATCGAAAAGGCGGGTGATAAAGTAAAGGACGCCGTGAAATAGAAGCTTTGGCAAAGAGGGGATAGGTGTCATTCTGTTAGCTACACTCTTGGATGAAGGAGGGGTTTTATGAAGAAGATACTGTTACTGGTCCTTGTTCCGGTGATGATGGCAATTCTAATACAATGTGTATCGGTTCCTCAGAGGTGGCCGGCATATGAAAGAAGGACTGAAGATCGAATTTTTTCGCTACAACAGGGGATTGGCAATGGGTTGGCATCGGGTGAACTCACCCCGAACGAGGCTCAGAATCTTCTGGCAAAGCTTGAGAATATCCGTCGGGAGTATACGGTTCTGAGGGAAAGAAGGACCACGGCGGAGGAATGGGATCCCCTTCTCGGGAGGCTCGACGATCTGGAGAGGGAGGTTAACAGGGTGCGCGCCCAACCTTCAAGAATCGATGAGACAAGAATCGAGGATCGGATGATCGTGCTCCAGAGGAGGATCGATGAGGGGATCATGGCCGGAAGAGTGACGCGCGTCCAGGGAAGGGACTTTCAATTGAGATTGGATTCCATCCGAAGAGAGTTTTTGCTACGGATAAAAGACCGACCCTTCACCCCCGAGGAAAGAGCAGAGACTTCCAGCCGACTTGATTCACTAGAAAGGGAGATAAACAGGGTTTGGTAAAAGGGAAAAGCTCCTAATGATAGCACATGAATTGGGAAAATCTCGGCTCATGCAGAGTGTAGAAAGGAGGCCGGATGCCATGCAAATCGATATATCGCCACAACCGGTGGTTTCTCTAATCGCAGGGATATTGATTCTCCTTGTCCCGAGACTATTGAATTATATCGTTGCCATTTATCTCATTATCAGTGGCATTCTCGGGTTGGTCCGCTGATTGGCTTGCGAATCTTCTATTGCCGGGGAATTATCGTTTGAAGCAAAATAGCCCGGCAGTCAAATCGAATCTTAAAGGAGGAGCATAATATCCGGCACTGAGGTCCAGGCGGAAGGAACTTTTTACAAAGTGAAGGGTATAGTCGAAGGAAGTCCTGGCTTTGGTATCCGATAAAAATATTTGGTTTTGATGAACAGGTTTATCCAAATCCTATTCCGGTTTTGGTTTAGTAGTAGGATTAGAGAGGTAGTCATGGAGAAGCTATGGACAGTAGGGGTAATCATGAAGGGGATATTGATAGCAGAGGTAATAGGGTTAATGGTTGTTCTAACCGGTATCGTAGTGATGGTGCAACAAATACCCTGACAGACTGACCGAGCTCTGAAAATTTGGAGGGTGATTCGAATAGTCGTTTTTCCCACCGCTAACATTCCTGTATGAATGATCATAATGTAATGTAGAACTCTGCAGGCGAAAAGGACTCCTGTCAGGAAATTTGAAACCGGAAAAGAGATCTAATGAGTGATCGATTGAGGTTCTTTCTAAGTCGCGTCAGCGAACGGCTGTGGTTTCGGCCACTCGCGATGTGCGTGCTTTCAATAACCACAGTGTTCCTTGCGGGGACGCTGGACAATCCCGAAATCGGTCAGCTTGTTCCGACGATTGCTCAAGACTCAATAGAGACTCTGCTTGCCATTATTTCCGCAAGCATGCTGGTGATTGCCACCTTCACTGTCGCATCGATGGTTTCCGCCTGTTGGCGATGCGGGATGCTGCGCTACACCATGCCCGCCTGGCACTTGCCAGAGCAGAAAATGTGTTAGAACTTCCAGAAGACATAGAAGTTATCAGAAAATTATCAAAATTTGCCAATTCTGTTTAGCATAACACGTTCGAGCAATTAGAACTGTCGTGCTGTCGAAAGTAAGCGGTATGGGACGCCGTAAAGTTGCGGAGTATTCCAATACTCATCTTGAAGGGGCGCTTGTAATAACTATAAGAATAGCTAGCGAAGGCATCCATACTCAGAGAGAAGATGGGGTATTGAATAAGCCCCCTTCTGTTGTTGATCAAGTTCACACCGGCACCTTCGCAAAATGTTTAAGGATAACAACTAGTAATACCAACTTTATCGGAGGTCGCTTGCTGTGATGCATGGGAGGATTTCAAAAAAGGGGCAGAAAACGATCAAGGAGAAAAGAATCAATGAATATATCTGGCTGGTTGGATGAAAATAAAAAAAAGGGGGTAGATGTATCTCAAGTCACATTGCCTAAAGACCTTTCTTATGACGGAGTCCCTGACGAGACTGTTTTTTTCGAGGAGATGAATACTTGCGGAATCTTCTGTGCAGACAATCATCCCTTTTCTACTGTCGAGCGCTTTGGCCATTGGTATTATTGTAGGGGCAGAAGCAAGGCGGATGGTACCCATTCATCGGGAGCGGAATGGAGATTCTTTACAAGAGACAGAGCTCTTGCCGTCAAGACGGCGAAATCACACATAGAATAGAATGTTGAGCGCATCCCGATTGAAAACGTATAAGTTAAACTTGATCAACATTTGGGGAACGATTGGAGAGCTATATCATGGATCACGACGATTGCACGGAACCCGATCCTTTGATGCTGCGTATACCGGTTGATGTGTTCAGTTTTTCGCTCGCTCTCCTGACGGTGCTCGCGGTCATCTTTGTGCTGCAGTGGGCCCAGGCGTTTTTCATCCCGCTGATGTTGGGCGTGATGATTAGCTATGCGCTTTCTCCCCCTGTCAACCTGATGCAAAAATGGCGAATCCCGCGCGCCATCGGGGCCGCTGTGCTGTTGCTCGGTATCGTGGGAGGTATAGGCTCCTTGGGTTATTTGCTCAGAGATGACGCCGCCAAGCTGATCGAAACTCTGCCCGCCGCTGCGCAGAAGATTCGCATGGTAACGCTCAAAGAACGGGGAACGTCCGAAGGCACGATGGAGAAGGTGCAAAAAACCGCTACCCAACTCGAGCAGGCAGCGAGCGAGACAGGGGCTCCGGCACCTGCCGTCCCACGCGGGGTGACGCGGGTGCAGATCGAAAAGCCCAAACTTAATGTCAAAGACTACCTTTGGATGGGAACCAAGAGTGCAGTCGGGTTTGCCGGCCAACTTACAATGGTATTGTTTCTAGCGTATTTTATGCTGGTTTCAGGCGACACTTTCCGGCGTAAACTCGTCAAGATCAACGGCCCCACCCTCAGCAAGAAAAAAATCACCCTCCAGGTGCTGGACGAAATTACCGACCAGATTCAACGCTATTTTCTGGTGCAGATATTCACCAGCATTCTGGTTGGCGTGGTGACCTGGCTCGCGTTTCTCTGGATCGGTCTTAAGTATGCGGCAATCTGGGGAATCGCTGCTGGGGTATTCAATGCTGTCCCCTATCTCGGACCGGTCATCGTTACCGGCGGTGCGGCGCTCGTCGCCTTTCTCCAATTCGGAACGATCGGCATGGTGCTTCTGGTCTCGGGCAGCTCGCTGGTCATCACCAGTCTCGAAGGTTATTTGCTGACGCCCTGGCTTACCGCTCGGGCAAGCCGGATGAACCCGGTGGTGGTTTTCGTTGGTGTGCTGTTTTGGGGTTGGTTGTGGGGTGCGTGGGGTTTATTGCTGGGCGTACCCATCATCATGATTATCAAGGCGGTATGCGATCGGGTGGAAAATTTTAAATCTATCGGCGAACTGCTCGGCGATTAGCGCAGGTCGGCAGCGTCATGGAAAATTGTCAGTCAATAAAGCACAAGGGGAGACATCATGGGCATTCAATATGGAATGTGTGCTGAAATGGTAAAAATAAAAAATCGGGAGAAAAAAATAATGACCAGCATCAATCGCATGATGCGATTGATGCTGGCGGGTTTATGCCTTATCATTTCCGGGTGTGTTTCTGCGGCTATGATGCTTACACCCCCGAATGTACCGTTGGCTCCCGAACAGGCCGATGCAGCAGCTAAGCGCTTTGAGCCCCAGCCGGGAAAGGCATCCATCTATGTCATGCAGGAGTACATATTCACGGGACAAGTCACATCCTCCCAGGTGAGCCTTGATGGGAAAGATCAGGGAAAGCTCTCCCCGGGAACCTATTTTCTCTTCATGGTGCCACCCGGCAAGCATGAGGTTTCTTCCAAGGGAGAAGCGAACAGAGACACGGAGACGATATACGCGGTAGAGGGCGGTATATATTACCTGGAGATACGACCGAAACCGGGCATAAAGGCGCCTCCTGCCAATATCTTCCGTATCGATCAACAAAGGGGCAGGCATCTGGTTTTGGAAGGAAAGCGTGCCGAAATCAAGACCTCTGACTGACGGAGCAAAAAATGCCAGTCCGCTCTCAAATCCATAGTGAGCAGATTGCTCCACCATTTTGGAAATACTATATGACAATCGTGAAGCCTTTCTTTTTGTTCGTTCTGTTCGTATCCATCTTGAGCAACAGCAATGGATGTGCGACCTTGCCGAACGTCTCTGAAAAGATTGATGAGGCGCCGACTGCACAGAAACCTCGTCAAATCGTTTCGTCCAAAGGACTGTTGTCTCCCCAAAAGAGCAAGGCTATCATGGAACGGCTGAAGCGATCGGTAGCCCCGACGGACATTCTGGGACGCCACACTGCCGTGGTTGAATCGGTCACCGAAAGCCCGCTGACGAAGGGGAACAAAGTCGCTCTGCTAGCCGATGGTCGGGCTACCTATGCCGCAATGTTCAAAGCACTCCAGAATGCCAAAGACCATATCAACCTTGAAAGCTATATCATTGAAGATGATGAAACAGGCCGAAAATTTGCCGATCTGTTGCTGCAAAAACAGGCGAAGGGTGTCCAGGTCAATCTCATCTATGACAGCATGGGTAGTATGAATACTCCCGCCTCTTTTTTCCAGCGCCTGCACGACGGCGGAATTCAGGTTGTCGGATTCAATCCGATAAATCCACTGAAGGCCCGTGAACAATGGGGACTGACACACCGGGACCACCGCAAGATTTTGATAGCCGACGGCAAAATCGCCATTATCGGGGGCATCAACATCAGCGAGGTTTATTCAAGCAGTCCTCTCAAACGGAAACAGAACGAAAAGACGCCAATTCGCTGGCGTGACACAGACATTCAAATTGAAGGCCCGGCCGTGGCTGAATTCCAGAAGCTCTTTTTTGACACCTGGCTTAAGCAGAAGGGGCCCAAACTTTCCGAGCGGAACTATTTCCCTGATCTGAAAGAAGTGGGGAAAGCCCTGGTGCGGGTGGTCGGCAGCACACCGGGAGAGACCAACAGGATCCCTTTTATTATGTATGTGTCGGCCATCACTTTTGCAGAACATTCGATTCACATGACGCATTCCTATTTCATCCCTGACGACCAGATTGTAATGGCCCTTACCGACGCTGCCGAGCGCGGTGTTGACGTAAAGATCATTCTCCCCGGGATCATCGATTCTCAGTTGGCATTATATGCACAAAGGTATCATTATTCAGAGCTTTTGAAATCGGGAGTGAAATTATACGAGCACAGTACCTCCCTGCTGCATGCTAAAACCGCGGTGATTGACAAGGTCTGGTCAACAGTCGGCTCGACCAACATGGACTACTTGAGCTTATCGAGCAATGATGAGGTGAATGCGGTTATTTTGAGTCGCGAGTTTGCCGTCGAAATGGAGAAGATGTTTGTCAGTGATCTCGCGAATTCAAGGCAGATTCAATGGGATGAGTGGGAAAAGAGACCTTTGTCCCAAAGGATCAGGACGTGGTTTGTGCATTTATTTTCCAGTTGGATGTAAGATATCCCCAAGGCGGTTCGTTTTCTTCGCCCCTATTCATCGTTCATAGCCTTTTCAATAAAAGTATCTGATTTTGCCGCAGCGGAGATGACAGAAAAATCGATATGGGTAAACAGCGGGAAATGGTCAGAGGGGTAACATTTTTCCAATCGCGGTTGAATAATTTTCGCGGATTGGACCCGGGCAGAAGAGGGAACAAAAATATAGTCCAGTTTGAACCGGAAAAAAAATTTGCGAAACCCATGATAAGTAACGACATTCCGATCATTCGGATATCGTGCCCGAAAGGTGTCTATTAATGGTTCGGGATTGAATACACTCCCTTTTGCTTTGATTCTTAAAGGAATTTTACCCTTTAAATACTGTATGGGCGTACTCTTTTCTCTGGCATTAAAATCACCCGTCAGTACAAAAGGGTCCGGAGAAGACCGCGAATGAATAAACTGTGTCAGAAAAACGACGCTATTTTTTCGCGAACGTCGAGAAATATGATCCAAATGGACATTATAAAAATAAAAAGCCT
>Ga0351854_1108_pt1 | contig 16611 bp, 15 predicted proteins | sample BONcelHFGM3001C9_FD_206793 | JGI IMG/M metagenome (GOLD analysis project Ga0351854, IMG submission 206793) | Enriched cells from coal bed in the Powder River Basin, Montana, United States - BONCAT cells FGM rep2 HSBNCT.FGM.300.1.C9 ...
TGTAAAAGTAGAGATGCCTGGTCAGTTTCATAATGCGTAAAGATTATAACGTCCCGGTGATGAAAAATGAATGCGCGTTGTGCGGGCGTGGCATGGGATTCCGGAAATTACAGGCCCAGAAGTCGTCCGCCCTGATACACCACGAAGCACACGGTCCAGGCGAGCACCGTGTGATATCCGAGTGAAAAAGCGGTCCATTTCCAGGAGCCGGTTTCGCGGAGGATGACCGCCACCGTGGCCATGCAGGGGATGGTGAGCAGGGTGAAGAGCATGAGCACATATGCGGTGAGAGGAGAGAAAATCGGGTCCGCGCGCAGGGCGTCCGCCAGTTCATCGGTGCTGTCGCTGCTTTCGCCCACGCTGTAAATAATGCCCATGGTGCTCACGATGACTTCCTTGGCCGCAAAACCCGAGATGAGCGCAATGCCTGTTTTCCAGTCAAAGCCTATGGGTCGCAAGGCGGGTTCCAGGAACCGGCCCACATAGCCGGCGTAACTGTGGCGCAGATGTTCGGAGGAAATCGCGCGCTCCTGTTCGGAGGCGGCTTTGAGCAATTGCCGGTACTGCGCGTCCGCGCCGGATGCCGCGCCCAGGGTTTGCGCGCGCTGCGCCACAGCCGCGTTGCGCTGCTCCAGGTCCCGCTCCATGCGGCTCTGGCCAGGGAACGTGGTGGGAAATGTAATGAGCGCCCACATGATGATGGCGATGCCCAGCAGGGTGGTGCCCGCTTTTTTCATGTACATCCAGGCGCGCTCCCACATGTGCAGGACAACGCTTTTGAACGTGGGCATGCGGTAGGGCGGCAGTTCCATGACAAACGGCGTGGTGTCGCCCTTGAGCAGCTTTGTGCGGAACAGGCGCGCGAGCAGGATGGCGAACAGGATGCCGATGATGTACACCGAGAAAATCACATTGCCCGCGGACCCGTGCGAAAAGAAGGCCCCGGCCAGGAGAACGTAAACAGGAAGGCGCGCGCCGCAGCTCATGAGCGGCGTCACAAGTATAGTCACAATGCGGTCCTTGCGGTTTTCCAGGGTGCGCGTGGCCATGATGGCCGGCACACTGCACCCGAAGCCCACAAGCAGGGGAATGAAGGACTTGCCGTGCAGATGCAGCTTGTGCATGACTTTGTCCATGATAAACGCGGCGCGGGCCATGTACCCGGTGTCCTCAAGCATGGCGATGGCCAGGAACAGGATCATGATGTTGGGCATAAAACTGAGCACGCCGCCCACGCCGCCGATCACGCCGTCCACAATCAGGGAGCCAAGCAGAGTGTCGCCCAGCAGGGCGGAGAACTGCGCGCCCATCCACCCGAAGAACATGTCCAGCCACTTCATGGGCAGAATGCCCAGGGAGAACGTGAGCTGGAACGTGGCCCACATGGCAAATATGAAAAAGGGCAGGCCCAGCACGCGGTGCGTGAGCACGGCGTCAATGTTATCGGTCATGGTGCGCTTGTCGATGGCCGGGCGCGAAACCACCTCGCGGATCAGGCCGCTGATATACCCGTAGCGGCGGTCCACGAGCAGGGTTTCGGTGTCGTCGGCAAGGCGCTGCTCAATGCGCGCGGCGTGGCGGTCGCGCAGATCCATGATATCGCCGCCGTATAATTCGCGGATTTTTTTCTCATACACCGCGTCGTTTTCGAGCAGCTTGACCGCGGCGTGGCGCAGTCCGGCCCGGGGCGGCTTGTCCGCGGGATGGCTTTCCATGAACTGGCGCATTTTTTCGATGGCGTTTTCCAGGTCGCGGCCATAGTTGACGCGAAGCTGCGAGGGCGGGGGCGGGTCGAGTACTGCGCTCATGAGTTCGGCCTTGCCCTTGCCCGTGCGCGCCACCATGGGCACCACGGGCACGCCCATGAGTACGCCGAGCTGTTCGTGGTCGATGAGAATGTTGCGCGCCTCGGCCACGTCCACCATGTTGAGCACGATAATCACGGGCGCGCCCAGTTCCAGGAGCTGCACTGTGAGGTACAGGTTGCGCTCCAGGTTGGACGCGTCCACGATGTTCACCACAACATCCGGGGATTCCGTGAGGATGTAGTCGCGCGCGATGACTTCTTCCATGGAATAGGCGGTGAGGCTGTACGTGCCCGGCAGGTCCACGATATGGATGCTGCGGCCCTGGTACTCGAAACCGCCTTCTTTTTTCTCCACAGTCACGCCGGGCCAGTTGCCCACATGCTGGCGTGCGCCGGACAAGGCGTTGAACAGCGTGGTTTTGCCGGCGTTGGGGTTGCCGGCGATGGCCACGGTGAGGGCCGGCGCTTTTTCGTGCAGAGAATTATTTGCTTTGTCCATGGGATCTGCTTTCAACGATTTCCACCGTAATATACTGGGCGTCTTCCTTGCGCAGGCTGAGGAGGTAGCCTTTGATTTTGAGTTCCATGGGGTCGCCCAGGGGCGCCACACGCACGATTTCAATGTCCGCGCCCGTGATGACGCCCATATCCATGAGCCGCCGGCGCAGGGGGCCTTTGAGGCCCATGCGCACCACGCGGCAGCGGCTGCCGGGCGCAACCCGGTCCAGTGTGCCTGTGTCGTGTGCGTTCTGTTCCGCTGTTATGTTCTGTATGTGGTTACTCATTATTATGAAACACCTTGCGTTGAATGAATTTGAACGAGTTCCGCTTGTTTTTGAGTGAGCGAAATGATGTAGCCTTTGATGCGCACATTGAACGGCGCGCCACTGGCCTGATCCGGGCACATCTGCACGTGGGCGCCGCGCGTGAAGCCCAGGTCCAGGAGGCGGCGGCGCATGGTTTTGTGCGGGGCCACGCCCGCCACGCGGCGGGTCTGGCCGGGCGCCAGGGTGTGCAGCCCCGACGTTTCGCGATCCTGCAGGGTGACTTCGGGTATTTTCACCGTGGGTTTCTTCTTTTTGCCTGTGAGAAAGCAGTTTTTCTCGGTGCAGGTTTCAATGGCGCCGACCAGGGACAGGAGCCGCTCCATGGATTCATGGCTCACCACATGCTCCATGCGGCAGGCGTCCGCATCCGCGGTTTCCGGGTCCACGCCCAGGATGTCTCGTAAAAAGTGCGTGAGCTGCTGGTGGCGCATGAGCAGGGTGCGCGCCAGGATTTCGCCCTTGTCCGTGAGGTCCACGTGGCCATAGGGCTCATGGTTGACCAGGCGTTGTTTTTTGAGGGCCTTGACCGCGTCGCTCACGCTGGGCATGGTCACATCCAGGTGCCGGGCGATATCGCGCACGCGCACCACGGGGTCGAGGTTGTGCAGATAGAAAATGGCCTCGAGGTAGTCCTCCATGTTGGGGCTGAGAGGTGCATCCGCCATAAAGGCCTCCGGGCGCCGTGTCAGTCCCGTTTGGGGGACACGAGGATTTTGCTGGCCATGCCCATGCCCAGGGCCACGCGGGAATCGCGGGCCGCCACAAGCATGGGGCCGTCGTTGTTGAGCACTTCCAGTTCCAGGTTGGGGATAATGCCCATATCCGTGAGGCGGCGCTTGAAGGTGTCGCCCCCGCGGATCTGCTTGACGATCACGCGCTCGCCCCGGGACGCGAAGCTCAGCGGCAGGGTGGGCTCGCGCTGGCCCGCGCATTTGCTGCAGATGCCGTAGATCACGGTGCGGTGCCACAATTGCGTAAACCCGTTGGCCCGGCAGGTGTCGGACTGTGCGTCTTCGAGTTTGTCGTCAAAAATATCCTGCACCCCGCCGCACTTGACGCACGCCAGGTGATCGTGGTGGTCGGTGAGGTGGCGGTGCTCGTACTCTTCACTCACCACGCCGTCCATGTTGAACTCATGGCGCATGGCCGCGCCGAACCGCACGAACAGGTCCAGCATCTGCTTGACGCTTTCCTCGTCCGTGTCCACGCCCTTTTCCCGGCACAGTTCCGCCAGTTGCCCGGCGTTGATGTGGGCGCTTGTCTCGTGGAACACATCAAGGATTTTGAGTTGCGTGTGCGTGAGCACGGTGTTTGTCTGTTTGGTGATATTAAGGATTTGTTCCTTAAAATTTTTCTCGTGGCCTGGCATGAAGCCCCCTTTAAAGTTAGGTGCGCCTAACTTTGTTTAGCATTATGAATATAATGACCAGGGCGCCAGGCGTCAAGTGAGAAAAGGAAAACCGGACGGCCCTGCGGCCGGGGCGCGGTGCAACCACGCGCCAGTCTTGCAGAAATACCTTATAAGAGGATGGAAATCAGGCGGGGATCAACTGTTTGTGTCCGAAACTTCACCGACCAGGGCTTCGAACAGGGTGATGATGTCCTGGTTGGCCTTGCGCAGGCGGGACGCGAGCATCTTGGAAATTTCACGCGTGATGGGCAGGCAAAGCTGGGGATATTTGTCGCCCAGTTCGATGAAATCTTCACGTTTCATGACCAGGAACTCGCAGTCTGAATCCGCGGTGACCGTGGCCGAGCGCTTGTCATTGTCCAGCAGGGCCAGTTCTCCGAAGAAGAAGACCATGTCCCCTGAGCTTTCCAGGCGCACGACCGTGTATTTCTCGTCTTCGAGCGTGTTTTTGAGGATATTGACGGCGCCGCGCTTCATGATGAAAAGCGTGTCGCCGGTGTCGCCCTCCTCGATGACCACCTCGCCCGAGGTCACTTTTTTGGTTTCCAGAATACCCGCGATGCGGTTCAGTTCCTCAGCGTTGTCCACGAACCCTTTGAAAATGGATACGCTTTTGAGCGTCTCGATGACTTCAGGATTTGGCTGATGCGGCTGTGTCTTTGGCATCTTTCTTAGCTCCGCTCTTGATGACAATGGCCTTGGAATTCTTATTGATGATGTAATCCGGGCTGGGGTTGATGATAGGGTCGTTGGCTTGAAGGTGTTTGACGATTTTCAGGTTCTCCACAAGTTTGGAGATGTCAGGCGTTTTCTGGGCTTCCTTGAGCGCTTCCTGCTTGCGCATGTACATGTTTCCGGTATTTTCGAGAATGCCCACGAGGATGTCGTTGTATTCGTTTCTCATGAAAGCGGATAGTTCGCCGAATGTGGAGCCCACGAACCGGGGCGGGAAGCTGAACACGGAAATAGGGTTCGGGGAGTGTACGCCGATCAGGGAATCGATGACGTGTCCGATGCCCGTGGCGCTGGACGCATTGGCCAGGAGCACGCGGCCGTGGTCGCGGCTGAGGATGATTTCATCAACGTCCGAGAGTTTCAGGTGCTTTTCAAATTTGGAGTCCAGCAGCTCGGCGCAGGTGTAGATTTTCTTGTTGAGCGCCTCGACGGTCATGGACGCCATGACCGTGCGCGAATCCGTTTCCATGGGGGTTGGGTTGCCGATCTGATCGGCCAGCAGCAGGATGGTGTTCGCTTTTTTGATGTTGGCGCGCACGAGCACGTTTTCATCGGTGTGGTCCCCGTAGATGAACTTGATTTTTGTGAAGCGGGGGTCATTGCGCAACTCGTCCATGATCTGGCTGTCGGCCTTGTTGATGAGCACGATACTGTCGGCCTTGAGATAATAATTCACGTCCAGGATATCGTGGAGCAGGTTGGCCAGGTCCTTTTTCCATCCGCATATAATGAAGTGGTTTTCCATATTCGACAAACCGATCAATCCTTTCCCAGCGCGCATTTGGCGTTCCACGAGGAATGATGCGATGCGGCCGGTGACCGTACCCATGACGGCCACGCCGATCATCATGATGAATATCCCGAAGATTTTACCCGTGACCCCGAGCGGGAACTTGTCGCCGTAGCCCACGGTGGTCATGGTCACGATAATGTACCAGAAACTGTCAAACAGAGTGGCGAATGCATCGGGGTTGTCGTTGCGCTCAATATAATAAATGCCCACAGTGCTCACGCAGATGATGAGGGTAGCGATAAAAGCAATCTGCGCCACCTGTGAGCGGCGGAAAGCCATGTACACATCGGTGAAACGGCCGCGCACGGCCCTAACCGGCGAAGCATCCCACAGGCGCTGCCGGAGGCTGGGCTGGTTCTTCTTTTTCGCGGTTTTCTTTTTCTGTTTTTTTGTCATATCGTTTCCGGATGAAAAATCACAGGTTGCGGATAGAGTGCTTGGCCGCGGTGTTTTGAATGTTCCGGATTATGGCTGTTGTTCAGGCGTTCAGAACTCGGATTCCGAGTCATCCCGCTCTGGTTTCCGCTTCTCCATGAGGGTTGCGGTGATGAATATAATGAGATCGGTTTTTTCCTTGGTTGTGTTTTTATGCCTGAACATGCCGCCCACCAGGGGCAGGTCGCCCAGGAGCGGGACTTTTTTACTTGTTTCGGAGATGGAATCCTGGATGAGGCCGCCGATGACCAGGGTTTCGCCGGACGCCAGCATGATGCTGGTGTTGGCGGTGCGCTGCGTGGTGATGGGCGCAGAACTTGCGCCGCCCCCGCCCAGTGAGGTGAATCCTTTGACCGAGCTGATTTCGGGCTGCACCTGGAGCTGGATGGTGTTTTCATTGAGGATGTGGGGCGTGACATTGAGCTTCACGCCAACCTGGACCTCCTCGATGCCCGTGGTGCCGAACACCGCGCCCGTGTCGCCGGCGCCGATGGTGGTGATGCCCACGGGAATTTGTTCGCCCACGTGGATATTGGCGGTTTGCCCGTCGATGGCTGCGATGCTTACGTCGCTGAGCAGGTTTGTTTTACCGTTCATGCTGAGGCGCTCGAGCACGGCGCTGAATTGATTAAAGGACAGGGTGCCGAAGTCCACGTTGCCGCTTTCGGCCAGTTCGGTGCCGAATTTAAAGGGCGGTCCGGTCAGAGAGCCCTTGATATTCCAGTCGACGCCCATCAACTCGTTGTTGGACAGGCTGGTTTCCACGATCTTGGCCTGGATGAGCACCTGGCGGGTTTCGGTGTCGAGTTTATCAATGAGTTCGCGCAGCACTTCGATGCGTTCGGGCAGATCCGTGATAATGATGGCCTCTGGTTTTTTAGTGGAGCGCGCGTCTTTGAATGTCTGGATGCGTCCGCGTTCGCTGAGGAAGGGCTGCAGCACGGTTTGCAGGGCCGTGGAATTTGCGTAAGTGGGGGAAAATATTTCCGTGACCATGTCTTCTTCGCCCATGGACTGGGCCTGGGCTTCGGACAGGGCGAACACATGCAGGATGTTGTCGCGTTCTTCCATGCGGGCGTTCACGGCCTTGAGGATTTCGTGCAGCGCGGTGTCCACAGTCACGTTGTTGAGGTGCATGCTCACCGTGCCCGACACTTCGCGGGAGATGATCATATTCAGATTGTACTGATCGGCCAGGCCGCGCAGCACGTTGGTGATCTCCGCGTCTTTGAAATTGAGATTGATGGTTTGCTGCATTTTGGCCTGGATCTGGGTTTGCGGATCATCAACCTGGGCGCGCGCCGGGGCGCATGCCGCCGCAATCAGGAACAGAACAAAGGCCATTATGGCCGGGGTGTGTCTATGGGGTCCGGTCTGCGTCATTGTTATTGAGAACCTCTTCGAGTCTTTGCTTGAACAGAGGATTGTCCGGCGACAGCGCCACGGCGCGGCGAAATGCTGAGACCGCGTTGTCACGGTTTCCCCCGGCGAGCCGGGCTTCTCCGAGGTGGTAGGCCGCGCGGGCCTGTATGCCGGATCCTTGCGGAGCCTTTGCTATAATATCCTCAAGCAGCGCAATCCCTTTGTCAATATCCTCTGTATTATATAATAAAACTGCAAGGTCTCCGGCTGCTTCAAGAAAATTAGGATCAATGGCCAATGCGCGCTCCCAGGCCTTGCGCGCGGCTGTGACCTGTGCGTCCTGGCTCAGCGCCTTGCCCAGAAACTTCCAAAGGACCGGGTTTTTGGGGTCCCGCCCGATGGCGTCCCGGTAAAGGGCCTGGGCCTCCCGGAAGCGGCCCAGCTTAAGCAGGGTTTCCCCGTAGCTGAACAGAGCGGGCAGGAAATCCGGGGCAATGTCCAGGGCGCGCCGCAGGCGGTTTGCCGCGGTTTCGTAATCCTGCATGAGCATGTAGGCATCGCCGGCTGCGTGCAGGTATTCGGGGTGTTCGGGCGCAAATTTCAACGCGGTGTCGTATGCGGAGGCGGATTCCTCGGGCATGCGCATTTCAAAATGCACGCGGCCCAGGGCCGCCCACGGGCGCGTGTCATTGGGGTTGATGGCCAGGCACTGGTTGGCCGTGCGCACGGTGTTGGCGTAGTAGAAAATTTTCGTGGGCGCGGCGCGGCCCCAGGGCGGAGTGGGCGCGGTGTCCGGCAGGCGGCCGCGCCACAGGGGACGCCAGTGGCCCAGATTCGGGTGGCGCACAATTCCTGTGTAAAACTGTATAACGTGTTCAGGCAGTTCCTCGCGGTGTCCCCGCGCCAGGAGCGCGCGCATCATTTCCACGCACATTTCCGGCTCATACGCATAGGTGGCGCGCGCCGTGTCCAGGAGTTGCAGGGCTGTTTCCGGAGGGTCGTTCGGGAACCGGTTCTCCACGGCGATGCCGCGCCCGAACAACAGGTGTGAAATGACTGGTTGGACCGCGAGCCAGCAGGCCCCGGTGAAGATGACCGCGGCCAGGGCCGCAATCAGGGCGCGGCCGGACGCGGATTTGCCGTCTGCGCTCACGGTTTGCACGCGCCTGCGGCGCACGGTTTTTTCACCCAGGGCCATGAGCATGCCGGCAAAGACCCAGAAGTATGCAGCCGTGCTCGGCACGTGGAACGGGAACTGGAAATTGGAATAGAGCAGTATCCCCGCCAGGCCCGCGAACAGGCCCGCGCGCAGCAGCACGGCCCCGGAGTCCACTTGCGCCGCCTGCGCGCGGCGCGGCGCACCGCGCACAAACACGGCCGCGAGCACGGCTGCAAACAGCAGCACGCCCACGGTTCCGGTTTCCGCCCACAATTCCAGAATGTCGTTGTGCGCATGGTCCGGAAAACTCACATGCGCCTTCCATTTTTTGTCATGGTTGAATGCGGCCACGTACAGGGGGTATTGCCGGATGTACTGGCCCATGCCCGCGCCGCGCACCGGGTGATCCGCAACCATGGTCCACGTGGTTTTCCAGATGAGGAGGCGCTGCATGGCGCTCTGGTCCGCGCCGCCCGGCAATTGCACGGCGCGCTCGGATGCTGTGAACCGGCCCGTGTTCACGGGGTTGTGGAATGAAAACAGAACGAACATGAGTCCGGCGGCCAGGGCCAGGGCGCCGGCGCGCAGGGCCGCGGTTTTGCGCCGCTCCCCGGAAATGCCCGGCAGGGCCGCGGCTGTGAAAATCAGCAGGGCCGCGGCGCACGCGGCCCATGCGCTGCGCGTGAACGTGGCGATGAGTATGAACGCCAGGCACGCAAGGGCCGTGAAGCAGAACGCCGTGCGCCAGGGGCGCCGCGCGGACAGGTACATGGCCAGGGCCGGGGGTATGAGCAGCACCGCGAATCCGGCGGCGTAAACAGGGTTGCCGATGGTGGACGAAATGCGCCCGTCAAATTGGTTGAACCACGCATGGGCGATGTATCCGTGGCTGTCGAAATCCGCGAACACCGAGTACCAGGGGTTTACCAGCAGGTAATCCCAGGGAAACCAGTCCATGCCGCGCAGTTCGAGCAGGCCGAGCAGGGCCACGGCCGGGGCCGCGGCCATGGCGCCAAGCAGCGCCGTCTCGATATTCTTGCGTGAATCAAAGAACTGCAGGGCCGCGAAGAACAGTGTGGCGGCGCAGGCCCATTCCAGCAGGGCGTCAAAGGCCAGGAATTTGTGGTCCGCCAGGAACAGGCACACGCCCAGCCAAGCCAGGAACAGGGCCCAGGGCGCATCTGCGGCCGTGCGCAGCCACGCGGCTTTGCGCGCGGCTGTGGCCCCGCCCAGCCAGGCCAGGGCCGCGCCCGCGCAGAATATGCGCACGAGCATGAGTTTTACGGGTTTGAACGGGTCAAAAGCCGCGCCCAGGAAGATTACGGGAACCAGGAACAGGAACGCCGCAAACAGCGGGGGCCACGCCCGGTGCAGCAGCACGGGCGGATCCGAATCATGCGCAGGGGCGGAGTTATGGTCTGAGAGCGGTGTGGGGTTTGAGTCCGTGGAATTCACAGGGTGCCATGGCCGTGGAAGCGGATCAGTTATGGGGCTGCTTTGGTTCAACGGCGCCGGTGGCGCTGCGCGGCGTGCGGGAACCCGGCAGGGGCAGCCCGCCTGGAGACATTGATTTCCATTGAATATTCCCGGGGCTTTCGGGCAGGAACATTTCATCCTCGGGCGCTGCGGGTTTCTCCACGATGTTGCTGAACGTGCGCGAGCCGTCCACGGATAGTTCCGCATCGATATCGCCGTAGCGGCGCTTGATGTACAGGGTGAACGGTTCAGAGAGCGGGTCCGTGTTCGCAAGCGTGACTTTGTTCATGGAGCGGGCGTCGATGCTGGTGATGTAATACTGGGTTCCAGGCACAAAATCGCCTTTTTTCAGAATTTCATTGTTGATAATTACGAAGTGTTCGCCGTTGTCACTGGTGGAAATTGCCGTGAGCGTGAAGGCAGGCTGTTTGACGGTGATGGGCTGCGGGAATGTGAGCGGCATGTTGAATTCTTCGATCACGGGATTGAACTCTTCATCGGGCATGACGGCCACGTATTGATCCTGTTCCTCATCATCGGGCTGTTGATCAAGGATAGGCGCGAAGGGGTCGACACGGCCTACGCGGTCGGCCAGCAGGTCGATGTCGCTGGCCGGCTCTGAAACCGGTGATGTGGCCATGGCCGCAGCCTGCGGCGGCGCGGCAGCCTGTGTGTCCGGCGTTTTGTTCTGCGCGGGTTCGAGTTTCGGCGTGCTTCCGGCCTGTTCGCCGAGGTCGGCCGCAGCCCTTTGTTTTTCGAGTTCGGACTGCTGTTTTTCGAGATTGAACCCTTCGGGCACCGAAACTGTGGGCGAGCCGCTTTGAGAAGGCAGCATAAATACCACGCCAATGATGGACGCTACCAGCAGAACTACGATGATCATGCCGGTGGTGGTCATGCCCCACCGTTCGGCCAGGTCCTTCACTGCCTCACTCGATCCTTTCCTCGTAATAGCACAGCAAATTCAGGGTCACGCTTAATTCGTTGCCCATGGGGTCCAGGGACAGGAGCTTGAGGGACTGCACGGCCATGAGGTGGTTGTTCATCCACAACTGGGCCGAGAAGTCCGTAAAATTCTGGTATGTGCCAACGGCCGTAAGGGACACGGGCAGGCGGCGCACCTTGATGGATTCGCCGTTATCCAGGCTGGCCAGGGCTTCTTCGGATTGTTCTTCGTTGATCGCGATGTTCACGAGTCCGGCGCCTGTGGCCAGGTCCGTGAGGCCTGTGTTCACAAAATCACGCAAAGAACCGGATGTGAACAGGGTATTGCCGGCCAGGTCCAGGGCGCTGCGGTGCGATGGCGCGGCCATGAGTGCGCCTGATGTCTGGGCTTTCAGTTGTTTGAGCTGCGCTTCCTGCGAGCTGATATTTTTTTGCAGGCCGCCGCCTGTTTTGCGGGCCTGATCCAGTTGCCTTTTCTGGGACCCGTATACGAACTGGAACATCACGGCCGCGAACGCCACGGTGAAAACGGCTGCGGCGATCAGGCGATGCAGCGGGGACGTGGAAATGAGAAACGCTTTGAAATCGTTCACTGCGTTTTCTCCCATTGGGCCGTGATGGTGACCCGGTTCACGGTGGTTTCATTAATCTGCTGTGTTGCGAGATCGCTACGGCCCACAGTCTTGAAGCTGCGTCCCATCATGTCCGTGAAGTCCTTGATGGAGGCCGTGTCCTGGGTGATGGCGTTCAAGGTGATGCCGTATGCGTGGGCCGGGCTGTTTGCGTCCGCGGGTTCCACGCGTTTCGCCTCGATGTCCAGCACCTGCACGGTTTTGGGCGCGGATTCGGCCAGGTGCATGAGCAGGGTGTTCACGGGCGTGGTGAGTTTTGTTTTTCCGTCCACCGAGGGCATTTGCATCATGCGCTCGGCGCGCGGCTTGAGTTCGTTGATTGTGTCCTGGTTGAGATTGGCTGTGGCCTGGTTTTTGGCATTGGCCCGTTGCTGGCTTGTAAGCTGGCCGTGCGTTCTGAACCAGAAGAACCCGGTTGCAGCGGAGATAAGCAGCAACGCCAGGCACAGCCACATGGCCATCTTGCGCAAATGGGCCAGTTCCGCGATTTCCGTGGGCAGCAGGTCCACGGAAAAGGGCAGGCTTTCGGTTTCCACGCCGCGCATGGCCAGGCCCACGCTGGTGAGGAAGTTGAGGTCCACTTGTTCCATGAGTTCCGATGGGAACTCATCCACGTTCACCTTGATGTTGGAGAACGGCGTGTGCATTTCAATGGGAACATCGTCCACGTGCTCGGCCAGCATGTGGTACAGGTCCATGCCGCCTGTGGCGCCCAGGCTGAGCATCATCTTGCTGATGCGGCCCCCGCGGCTGTACTCGGTCTGGTAATACTGCATGGCCAGCAGCACTTCGGACAGGGTTTTGTCCAGGAACCCGTTCTGCATTTCCATGGGGTCGAGGTGCGTCATTTTCACGCTGCGCGAGTAGCGGATGGTGTCGCCGTGGAACACGTTCATGGAAATGCCCTGGAAGTCGTAGACCACGGACATGACGCTGCCCGTGGGCGCGGCCGGCATGCCGCTGCGCAGCACGCGCAGGATGGCGAACGAACTGAGGTCCAGGGCCGAGCACTCGAGCCCCGCGGCCTCCAGGGCCTGGTAGTAGGAATAGCACAGGTCGCGCTCGGCGATTACGAGCATGATGGAAATGCGCCGGCGGCCCTGTTCTTCATATTCTTCGAGGGGATGGTAGTAAACGATTTTGTCTTCGTTGCCGAAGAACACGTAGCGGTCTATTTCGGATTCGATGAGGCGCTGCAGGCGGTCCTGGGCCATGGCGGGCAGGGTGATGAGGCGCGATGCCACCTTGGCGCCGCGCACCGAAGCCACCACGGTGCGGTGTGAAAATCTGCGCTTTTGAAATAATTCGCGCAAGGCGCGGCCCACGGCCTTTGGGTTGACGATGCGCCCGTCCTGCATGCTGTCTCTGGGCGTGGGGGTTATGCCGAAATTGCGCAGGTAATACTCACGCCCCACGCGCTCGATTTCCACCACGCGTATGGCGTCCGGCCCGATGTCAACCCCGATGACCGGCTCATAACTTTGCTGCGTCTCTGTTTGCAGATCCGTCAGACTTTCCAATTAAAAAAACCTCGGGCCTTTTGCGCTCATACAAAAACCGCCGTAGGACCCAATCTAGTATTACATTATATGCTTTGCATGCGTTTATTCACGCATTACAATTTTCCATTTAAATTTTAGATAAAAACTGACATAAGTGTCAATAACACGACAAATATCAGCAAACCTGTATGGTTGTGGAAGTTGTGTCAACGAGTGTGCGCTGCACAGTGCAGCCAAAAGGTTTTTGTGGCCGAAGCCGCGCATCGCTGCACACGAAACTCGAAGGTCTTGGGCTTCTCAATGCCTGCTGGTGCGCGCTGGCGCACGGTTCGGTGTGTCCATAATATGTTTGCTTCATATCACTATTGGGAATGAGCGTTTATATTAATGACAGGGCGCTTTGCACAGCGAGGCGCCGCGGCAAATTGTGCAGACCGGAAATAAAAAGCGTGTCAGCAGGAATTTGATTATATAGAGCACAGGCCGAACCGGACTGGAAAAGAGTTGACGCGAATTGGCTCAGAAAACCGGAAACAGGAAGAACCGCAGGGTGCAGAACCGCACCGCAGATCCGTCTGTCAAGAAACCGCAGAACGGTGATTTGCCCGAACCGGATGCGCCTGTAATGATATATTACAAATGGTGCAAGGGATGCGGGATTTGTGTGGCGTTCTGCCCCAAACATGTTCTGGAGTTTGATGACGAAGAACAGAGACCCCTGGTTGCGCGCCCCGAAGATTGCATTCAGTGCGGCATGTGTGAGTTGCGCTGTCCGGACTTCGCTATCACGCGCGTGAGGAAAGATTCCGACCATGGCAACGAAAAGCAACAGCACAAGCCCGACCCCGCCGACAGCGAAGAAGAGTAACGGCGCCGCGCGCAAGCGGAGCGGCGCGACGGGATTGAAAAAAGGCCAGAAAGCGCATCTCATGAGCGGCAACGAGGCCTGCGTGGAGGGCGCGCTGGCGGCGGGCGCGAATTTCTTTGCCGGGTATCCCATCACACCGGCCACGGAAATTGCCGAATACATGGCGCGCCGCCTGCCAGCCGTGGGCGGCAAATTCATCCAGATGGAAGACGAAATCGCATCCATGGCCGCGGTTATCGGCGCCAGCATCGGGGGCGCCAAGGCCATGACCGCCACCAGCGGCCCCGGCTTTTCCCTTATGCAGGAAAACCTGGGCTTCGCCATCATGGCTGAGATCCCCGCAGTCATCGTGCAGGTGCAGCGCGGCGGGCCCAGCACCGGCCTGCCCACGCATCCCAGCCAGGGCGATGTCATGCAGACCCGCTGGGGCACGCACGGCGATCACTCCATCATTGTGCTGTACCCGAATTCCATTCCCGAAACCTACCGCCTTACCATTACCGCGTTCAACATGAGTGAGAGATACCGCACTCCTGTGATTCTGCTCATGGACGAGGTTCTGGCCCACATGCGGGAAAAAATCGTGCTGCCCCTGGATGAACCCATTGATATCATGGAGCGGCCAAGGCCCACCATGCCCCCGGAATGGTACATCCCCTACGAGGAAAATCCCGCCCTGGTGCCGGCCATGGCCGCGTTCGGCGAAGGCTACCGCTACCACATCACCGGGCTCACGCACGACACACACGGATTTCCCACGCAAAAGGCTTCGGAAATTGAAGCGCTGAACCGGCGCCTGCGCCTTAAAATTGAACAGAACCGCAAGCACATTGTGATGGTGGAAGCCGAATTCGTGGACGACGCCAGAACAGCGGTGTTCGCCTATGGCTCAGTGTCGCGCAGTGCGCGCCGGGCCGTGGTCATGGCGCGCCGCGGCGGAACTAAAGTGGGCATAGTGCGCCCCCTCACCATCTGGCCGTTCCCCGTGCTCGCCGTGCAGCGCCTGGCCCAGCGCATGGATACCATCATTGTGCCGGAAATGAACCAGGGCCAGCTCGTGCGCGAAGTCGAGCGCTACACCCAGGGCAAGTGCCGCGTGGTTTCCATGACGGATTACAAATGTGAATTGTTCACGCCCGAGGCGATTCTTCAGAAAATCCTGGAGGTGGACTCGTGAGTGTTCCGCACCGCACCAGTGATCTGCTTTACAAATACCTGCGCACCGACAAAAAATTCCCGCACCTGTGGTGCCCCGGCTGCGGCAACGGAATTGTCATGGGCTCGCTCATCCGCGCCGTGGACAAGCTGGGACTCGACCAGGACGACGTGGTTGTGATAAGCGGCATCGGGTGCAGCGGCCGCATGCCCGTGTACGTGGATTTCAATACCCTGCACACCACCCACGGCCGCGCCCTGGCCTTCGCCGCCGGCCTCAAACTCGCCAACCCTGATCTGCACGTGATCGTGGTCATGGGCGACGGCGACGCCACAGCCATCGGCGGCAACCACTTTATCCACGCGGCCCGGCGCAACCTCGACATCACGGCCATCGTTATCAACAACCATATCTACGGCATGACCGGCGGCCAATACTCACCCACCACGCCAACAGGGGACCGCAGCACAACCTCTCTGTGGGGCGTGCTCGAGCGCCCGTTCGATATCTGCAAACTGGCCATGAGTTCAGGCACATCCTTCGTGGCCCGCAGCACCGTGTACCACGTGAAGCTGCTGGACCGCCTCATTGTCAGCGCCCTGGAAAAGAACGGATTCGCCATGGTCGAAGCCGTGTCCACATGCCCCACAACCTATGGCCGTTACAACAAAAAAGGCGGGCCCGTGGCCATGATGAAAGAGTTGCGCGACCAGGCCGTGCCCGTGGAAAAGGCCGGGGACATGGCCGAAGGCGAACTTACGGGCCGTCTGGTCACCGGCGTGCTCCAGGACGTGGACATACCCGAATACTGCGACATGTACGACAAAATCATCGAGCGCGCGGGCGGCGCAGATTGACCCCCGCCAGGGCGCGCGGCAAAGGACGGAACCGGGCATGAAGGTGAGCGACCGCATCAAGATCCGCATCGCAGGGTCCGGGGGGCAGGGCGTGGTCCTGGCCTCCATCATCCTCGCCGAAGCCGCCGGCATCTACCAGGGGTTCGAAGTGGCCCAGAGCCAGAGCTACGGGCCCGAAGCCCGCGGCGGGCACTGCAAGGCCGAAGTCGTGATCAGCGACGGCCCCATCGATTATCCCCGCGCCCTCAATCTCGATGTGCTCGTGGCTCTGAACCAGACTTCTCTTGACGCGTATTATTACGATCTCAAGGATACTGGTGTGCTGATTGTCAACTCGGACCAGTGCCGCAACGTGCTCCGCTCCACAGCGTACATGATCCCCTTTTCCACCCTGGCCCGGGACAAAGTGGGCGTGCGCCAGACCATGAACATTATCTCCCTGGGCGCGTTCGCGGGCATCACCGAAATCGTATCCGCCGCAAGCCTCAAAAAAGCCGTGCTGGCCCGCGCCCCCAAGGGCACGGAAAAGGCCAACGCCAAGGCCCTGGACATCGGCGTGCGCGAAGGCCTCAAGGCCCGCGAAAACATGAAACACCGGCTCCCCAAGAAATTTTCCCGCCTCATCCTTATGAACGAATAACCGCGC
>Ga0351854_1110_pt1 | contig 16337 bp, 12 predicted proteins | sample BONcelHFGM3001C9_FD_206793 | JGI IMG/M metagenome (GOLD analysis project Ga0351854, IMG submission 206793) | Enriched cells from coal bed in the Powder River Basin, Montana, United States - BONCAT cells FGM rep2 HSBNCT.FGM.300.1.C9 ...
ATTGACTCCAATGCTTGCTAAATCATTTTTGATATCCGGTAAGTTTATTTTCTTCTCAATATTTACAAAATCGGGAATGAACTGATTTTTAAACCCAACGATAATTAAATCTGTACTAACACCCTGCCAAACTGTAGAATTTCGGAATACACTTCGGAAGGTATTCAACACCAGCTTCACAATTTGATCATCCGATTCATACATATGAAACCACTGTACCATAATGCCGTCATCGGATAACTTAGATTTGCACAAATTGAAATATTCTACAGAAAATAGATTACCTATACCGGCAATCCACGGATTAGACGGTTCCGAAATTATTACATCATATTTTTCCTTTGATAATTTCAGTAAGGTCAGCGCATCTTCATTATATAAATTAAGCTTTTTGTTATTGAGACAGTCCCCGTTTTCCTCTTTAAAATATTTTCCAGCTTCAATAACCTCGACAGATATTTCAGCACAATCAACCTTATTAATTTGGTGAGTTAGCACAGAACCGATTGTGGCACCGCTGCCAAATCCTACTACAAATACATTTTGAGGGTCCTTATGAAGAAGCATTGGAATTTGTGCGATAAGTTTTTGTGTAGGCATATCGGTAATACTGCTTGCATCCGGTTTGCCATTAATTACAAGTCTTTTTTGAATCAATGGAGGCGGAGTAAGAGTTACTGCAACATTGGCGTTAGTCCCTTCTTTGTAGAATAATACTTTATAGTTGGCAACATAATTCTTGTAGTCGGCATAAGTTGGGGGCGCTTCCTCTTTTAGTGCACGAAACACGCCACCTATTGATATGTTTACATCCCACGCAGGTGACATGAAAACATAAAGGATATAAATACTAATTGCAGAAAGAACATAGCCAATCTTTTTTTGAACAATTATAGATTTATATGCTGTGATAATTAGAATAGCGGCTATTAAATTGATTGCTATTCCAATTTCAAAAGTTGATTTAATTCCAAACATTGGTATAAAAACTAATCCTGTAAGTATGACTCCAATAACTGTTCCCAAAGTATTTACAGAAAAAACAGTACCTACAGTCTTTCCCACCAATTTATTTTTTGCAGCGATTATATCGACAATTGCAGGCAGGGTCATTCCCATAAAAATTGTTGGAATAACCAGTACTAAAAAACACATTGAAAACTGAACAACAAGAAACAGTGAAAAAGTACTTTCATTTTTGGTGAATAGGGATGCTAGTTGCCATAGTATGTAAGCAAACCGTTCATAAAAAATTAAAATTAATCCAGTACTTGCGGCAATTAAAATCTGCAACAGCACAACCATTTTAATTTTATTGAATCTTAAGAAATATTTTAGCGTAATTAAAAAACTGCCAATAGTAATTCCGCTTATAAATGCGATAAGCATCAGCGAAAACGCGTAGGTTGATGATCCAAAGATTGTTATAAATAATCTTGTCCATACCATTTCATACAATAATGCAGCCATACCGGATAATCCTGCAGCAATAATTAATATTGCACCAATTCGGCCTGAATTCTCCGTTTCATCAACTACAGGTTCTTCGATTATAATTTCATCTTTTTTCTCCTCTGAGAATTTGTCAGTTGAGGAATTGAATCTTGATATAATGAGTGCACAAATACCAACAAAAATATTAATAATAGCCGCCGCAATTATTGTAGGCTGCAACCCAAAACCCGGTATTAATTGAAATCCCGCAATCAGTATTCCCCACACAGCACCAAATGAATTTAAGAAATATAGTGTGGCAACATCTTTCCGGGTGTTGTTCAGGTTTTCCACAAAATACTTGCTCAATATTGGAAGCGTGCCTCCCATTGCTGTGGTTGGCAGCAGTAAAAGTATAGCGCTTGAAACAAATCTTAAAAAATTAAAAACGAAATTTCTGCCATCATAATTAAAGTTTGCGGCAGTTGAAATAAATGCATCACCCAAAAGAGAACTAATAAATGGATAGAGAATACAGTATAACCCAACGAATAACTCAAGAATGGCATACACCATTAAATGATTTTTATAATAATCGGCTTTTCTTCCGAAGATATAATTGCCAAGTGCTAATCCTCCTAAAAAAGTTGAGAGGACTATCATCTGCGCGTAAGTTGTATTACCGAGAAACAACGCTAGGTATTTAAACCAAACAATTTGATAAACTAATCCGGTAGCTCCTGTAATTACAAAAAATAGTGCGATGATGGTTTTGGTAAGGCTTTGATCGGATGCTTTCATTTCTTTCAGGCATTGTTAAAAGTTAGGGCAAATATAATCTAATTCATATTTAAGTCAATTGTTTGAAAACATTCATTTCATTAGGGGATAATGGCGAAAATTAAATTTGTGTTGGGTTCATTGGAGTCTGCTGATTGGCTTCATAATTAAATGTATATTTTAAAAGAGTTTTTAAGTATAGTACTAGTAATTATTATCAATTTTATCTTTCTGTATGGCGCCCTGAAGTGTAGTTGCGGTACTAGATTAATTTTGTGAGACTTGAAGTAAAAGATTTACCGCAGAGAACGCTGAGCATCCGCAAAGCTCACAGAAGATTTAATAATCATATTTAATTATATCATAAATTAGATGAGTAGAGAATGGAAACTTCTGAATTAACTATTAGGGCAATGGATATTTTTCAACTTTATAAAGAATTAAATAAAAAGGAGAACCATGTTGAATGGTGTGAAACTGAAGTAATGATGGGTTTTGTTGGAGATGTTGGTGATTTAATGAAACTAGTAATGGCTGAAAGTAATCTGCGCCAAATCCCCGATTCTAAAGAGAAAATAGCTCATGAACTAGCGGATTGTTTATGGTCAATCTTGGTATTGTCGAAACTTTATAATATCGATATAGAAAATGCTTTTACAAAAACGATGACCAATCTTGAAGAGAAAATTCAAAAAAAATTAAATTCTTGATATAAAACTGAATATGAGCAGAAATTACTTCTGCTCATATTTTTTAATTACCAGGTATTTTAATTCTGTATTGCCAACATTTCTTATCCCATGTTCTGATCCGGTAGGACAATAAAAGCTTGTCATTGGTCCGGCAGTTTTTGTTTTGCCATCGAGATAAAACTCTGCGGTTCCTTCAAGTACAAAAAAGAATTCATCTTCTGAATGTTTGTGTGGCGGATGAGTGGCTTCGCCGGGAGCTACTACGCTCATTTTTAAAGTTTTGCCTTCAGCAAAATTTTTATCAGCAAACCAAAATTGGTAACCGACTTTTGTAGATTCTATTTTTTCAATTGAAAATTCTGATACGCAATTATCAATATCATATTTTATTTGCTCATTTTGAGCATTTAATGTGGCAGTAAAAAGAAACAGTGCGGTAATTAATAGTAATTTTTTCATAATCTTTCCTATAATTTATCTTCCCATCCATCCACCATCCACAGTAACAACACTTCCATTTAAATAGCTCGAAGCATCTGAACATAGGAATACAACTGTTCCCATTAAATCTTCGGGAGTGCCCCATCTTGCCGCCGGAATACGGGCTAATATTGCTTCATTGCGAACTTTATCATCGCGCAAAGGTTTTGTATTATCAGTAGCGATATAGCCGGGAGCAATTGCGTTAATTGTTACACCTTTTCCCGCCCACTCATTCGCAAAAGCCATTGTTAATTGTTTAATACCACCTTTCGAAGCGGCGTAACCGGGAACAGTAATTCCCCCCTGGAATGAAAGAAGTGAAGCAATAAATACAACTTTGCCGTAGCCTCTTTCAACCATATCCCTGCCAAATTCTCTTGTTAAAATAAATTGAGCAGATAAATTAATTTCAATTACTTTATCCCAATATTCATCAGGATGTTCGGCAATTGGTTTACGCAGAATTGTACCGGCATTATTTACAAGAATATCTACTTTCGGAAATTCCGCTTTAACTTGTTTAATAAATTCATAAAGTGCATTCCGGTCAGAAAAATCACAAACATAACCCTTAAACTTGCTTCCTCGTTCAGTGATCAATTTTTCTGTTTCGGAAAAATCCTGTTCGTATGAAGCGCTTATAATTACATCAGCGCCGGCTTCAGCTAATGCTAATGCGTAGTATTGACCAATCCCTTTATTGGCTCCGGTTACAATTGCGGTTTTTCCTTTTAAACTAAATTTATCGAGAATCATGATTACCTCTTTTTTTTAATTTTTATTTCATTGCTGTCATTGGAATATGATCCATATCGTCAAACACTTGGTTTTCACCTCCCATTGCCCAGATGAATGAATAACTTTGCGTACCGGCACCTGCGTGCAATGACCAGCTTGTTGATAAAACAGCCTGTCTATCACGAATAATAATATGTCGTGTTTCGTCATGAGCACCCAGCATATGCAGAACAAATGATTCCGGTTTCAGATTAAAATACATATATACTTCGGAACGGCGTTGATGAGTATGGCACGGCATTGTATTCCAAACGCTTCCATCTTCAAGCTCGGTTAATCCCATTACTAATTGACATGTTGGAAGTATATCGGGAAGAATGTATTGATGAATAGTTCTTTTATTTGATGTTTCCATAGATCCAAGATGTTTATGAATCGCATCTTCATATTTAATATGTTTTGAAGGATACTCCTTGTGAGCAGGATAACTAACAAAATAAAAGTGTGCCGGTTCAGTCGAGACATCGCTCAAGAATTCAATCTGCTTTGCGCCACGCCCAATATAAAGAGCATCCCTATTCTCCATAGGATATTCTTTGCCGTCAAGAATAATTGAACCTTTATTGCCAATATTAATTACGCCGATCTCTCTTCTTTCCGCAAAATACTCTGCAGCCATTTCTTTTTTTGATGCCAACAGTTTTAATGATTTACCGGAAGGAACAGCCGAACCGGTTATTGATCTATCAACATCAGAGTAAACCATTGGTATTTCATTTACTTTAAAAAGTGTCTCTATTAAAAAGGATTCACGCAATTCGGTTGTGTCCATTTTTTTGAAACCATTTTTATCAGGAGAATATCTTACTTCCATTTTTCCCTCTATTTTCATTTAAGAATCTTTAAAAAGTAATTGTCATGCCGGGTTGATTTAACAACCTTAGAAAAGATTTCACAAACTCTTTTCTATCTCGGTAAAGAGATCGGGATGACAATTAAAACTGCTTATTTAAAAACTAAATCCATGCTTTAATTTTATCTGCAACTTGAGCGCCTGTAAATCCAAATTTCTCTGCGAGAGTTTTATATGGTCCGGATGCACCAAAAGTTGTCATTCCAATCATTAATAATTTTTGTCTAAATAAATCTCCCCATCCTGTCATTGTAGCCGCTTCAATAATTACTACAGGAACATCAGCCGGGAAGATTTTAGATTTATAATCTTCACTTTGTTTTTCAAATAATTCGCGGCAGGGAATAGAAACTACACGAATATTTAAATCAGTCAATATTTTTTTAGCTTCATCGGCTATAGGAACTTCCGAACCGCTGGCAGCAATCACCAAATCTAACTTTCCATCTTTTTCTTTTGATGTGATGTACGCTCCTTTTAATACTTCTTTAGGATCGAAATCACTTGCTCTGTCAAAAGCTTCAATTTTTTGTCTTGTTAAAATTAATGAAACTGGTCCGCTGGAATTTTTCAATGCAAAAGACCAAGCCATTGCTGTTTCAATTCCATCGGCCGGGCGAAATACTGTAGAGTTTGGAATTGCTCTCAATACAGCTAAATGTTCAACCGGTTGATGAGTCGGTCCATCTTCCCCAACAAAAATAGAATCGTGAGTAAATACATATATTGCTGGCACTTTCATTATTGCGGCCAGACGAATTGTTGGACGCATATAATCGCTGAACACGAAAAATGTTGCGCCGAAAGCACGGAACCCGCCATATAAAATAATTCCATTTAATATTGCTCCCATCGCATGTTCACGAATTCCGAAATGGAAATTTTTTCCTTCAAATTTATTTGGAGCAATGGACGCGAACCCATTCATATATGTATTTGTAGATGGAGCCAAATCAGCAGATCCGCCCACAACATTAGGAACAATCTGCGCAATTTTTTGAATTACTTTACTCGATAATGTTCTTGTAGCGTTTGGCTCTTTTGGCGCCGCTGCTAGCAGCTCTTCCTCAAGATTTTCCGGCAGCCATTGAGTTATATATTTCTCATACTGATCTGCTAAATCCGAATTATTCTTTTTCCATTTTAAATATTCGGAATTCCATTCATCATATTTCTTTTTCATTTCGGTTTTGCGATCAGCAAATAAATGAGCGACTTCTTCCGGCACATAAAATTCTTTATCAACCGGCCAGCCAATATTTTGTTTTGTAGCAATCATCTCATCTTTGCCGAGAGGGGAGCCATGAACATCGTGCGTATTTGCTTTGTTTGGGCTTCCATAACCAATCAGCGATTTTGTGATAATTAGTGTTGGTTTCTCTTTTTCATTTTGTCCGGCAACTATAGCTTTTCTAATACTATCGTGATCATATGCGTCGGTATAAACAACATGCCAGCCGTAAGCTAAAAATCTTTGCTCAACATTTTCACTGAATGTTAAATCGGTATGTCCTTCAATTGTAATAGTATTATCATCATAGAAATAGATCAAGTTGCCAAGTTTCAAATGCCCGGCTAATGATGCGGCTTCTGAACTAACGCCTTCCATCAAACATCCATCACCTGAAATCGCGTAAACATAATTTCCGCCGAATAAATCTTCTCCAAATCTCGCACTCATCATTTTTGAGGCAAGCGCCATTCCAACACCATTTCCAAAACCTTGTCCGAGTGGACCGGTCGTTGTTTCAACACCGGGAAGATGTCCATACTCTGGATGCCCGGCTGTTCTGCTTCCCCATTGACGGAATGATTTTAAATCATCCATTGTAACATCGTAACCGCTGAGGTGAAGCATCGAATATATCAGCATTGATCCATGTCCTGCAGATAACACAAATCTGTCACGTGCAATCCATTTTGGATCGTCGGGATTATGCTTTAAAAATTCTGTCCATAAAATCGCAGCAACATCAGCCATACCCATCGGCATTCCGGGATGTCCTGAATTTGCTTTTTGTACTCCTTCCGCGGCTAAAATACGAATTGTATTCGCAGCCAACTTTTTGATACTTACTTCATTTGCCATAATTAGATTCCTCGTTTTTTCTTGAATTAAACGAGTCAAAAATAACCTTTTTTCAGTTCGTTTGTTATGAAATTTTAAATAATAAGTGTAATAAAAACACCTAAAGACTATTTAACAATTTAATTAAGATTTCTCATCCCGCTTCACGGGATTCGAAATGACAAAGATTAAACAGTATATGTTGTTGAAGCTGTTGTTCCGCCGCGACCAGTCCAGTTTGTGTGGAAGAATTCACCGCGTGGTTTATCAACTCGCTCATAAGTATGAGCGCCAAAATAATCACGTTGAGCCTGTAATAAATTTGCAGGCAGTCTACCGTTTCTGTAGCCGTCAAAATAATTTAGAGCTGTAGCAAGTGTTGGGACCCAAATGCCATTCATAACCGCAGTTGAAACTACTTTTCTCCATGAATCTTGCGATGATAAAACCTTTTCTTTGAAGAATGGATCAAGAAGAAGGTTGGTCAAATTAGGATTTTTATCGAACGCTTCTTTAATTTTACCAAGGAATACTGAACGAATTATACACCCGCCGCGCCACATCAAAGCAATTCCGCCATTATTTAAGTTCCAGCCATATTCTTTTGCGGCATAGCGCATCAAAACATAACCTTGAGCATATGAAACTATTTTTGATGCGTAAAGCGCTTTCATAATATCATTTATAAATGCCTTTTTATCCCCTTCGAATTTTGGTGTTGGCCCTGTTAATACTTTTGATGCTTCTACTCTATCATCTTTCATAGAAGAAAGAGTTCTTGCATAAACTGCTTCACCAATTAATGTTAATGGAGTTCCTGTATCAAGTGAAGCTAACACAGTCCATTTCCCCGTTCCCTTTTGTCCGGCTGTATCAAGAATTTTATCAACAAGTGCTGAACCATCTTCATCTTTATAAGCAAGGATATCGCGAGTAATTTCAATTAGGTAACTGTCTAATTCTCCGGCATTCCATTCTTTAAAAACTTCATGCATTTCCTGAGCACTCATTCCCAACAAATCTTTCATTATTTGATATGCTTCGCAAATCAACTGCATATCACCATATTCAATTCCATTATGAACCATTTTAACAAAATGACCGGCACCGTTTTCACCAACCCAATCGCAGCATGGAGTACCGTCATCAACTTTAGCGGCAATTGCCTGGAAGATAGGTTTTACATGAGGCCAAGCCGCTACTGAACCGCCGGGCATTATTGATGGACCTTTTAAAGCGCCCTCTTCTCCGCCCGATACTCCTGTACCAATAAACAACATTCCTTTATCTTCACAGTATTTTGTCCTTCTAATTGAATCTGGGAAATGAGAGTTGCCTCCGTCAATAATAATATCGCCTTTATCGAGATGAGGGATTAAAAGATCAATAAAATCATCAACTGCCTTCCCTGCTTTCACCATCAACATAATTTTACGGGGGGTTTTTAGGTTGGCAACTAAATCCTCGATTGAATGGGTCCCAATAATATTTTTCCCTTTACCTCTGCCATTTACAAAATCATCAACCTTTGCTACAGTGCGGTTATAAACGGCAACAGTGAAACCATGACTTTCCATATTAAGAACTAAGTTTTCACCCATAACTGCAAGTCCAACAAGACCAATATCAGCTTTACTCATTTTCATTCTCCTATATTTTTAATCTTTAAATCTTTCTCTGTAAGCCCACAAACCAAGAGCGGGATTTGATATATAAAATATTTCTTCGCAGTCAGGCATCGTATTAAAACCGTCTTTTAATTTCTCCGGATTATATTTTTCCATCATCGATGCAAGTTCAGCATATTGAAAATTTACACTCTCAATTTCCTCTTTTGATATGTTACCCGGGCAATAAGTAATTGTAAATCTGTTTTCGGATGAGCCATGAATCAAGTGTGCGGCGGCACTTAGATTATTTTTCAGATCATCATTATCCTCAACAGCTTTTAATACTTCGGGGGTTGTAACGTATCCATATTTTCTAATCAGCTTATCGATATCTTTATCCTCGCCAAATTCTCTAAGTCCGGGAGCTAATACTATTAACTCGCCGCCATCATCAATAGCCATTCTAGTGCGGTAAACACTTTTATTACCGAGCCAGGTGCTTTTAAATTCATGAGGATCGAGATACACCACAACTTTTTTTAATGGTTTTTCGAGCATAATAAAATTTACTTCGAGAGACAAATCGGCGGCAAGTTTAAAACATTCGAAATCATCACCAATAAATAAACCGCGCATTACAAGTTTACCCGATTCATCTTTGCTAATTACAGTCTGCACATAAATAATTGGCAAATGTTTAGCAAAATTATCGGAAGCGTAATTCAAAACTTTACGAACCGGAGAATCTGCTCGCCCCATAATTCTTTCCATTCCGTAAACCGCGCCGAGGAAATGACTTTTATTTATTCCTTCGCGTCCGCCGGTACCAACAAATATATTTTTATTATAGTTTGCCATACCAATAACTTCATGAGGAACAACCTGTCCGATAGAAAGAATTAAATCGAATCCGCCATCAACCAATAATTTGTTTACCTGTGCCGGCCATGTATAATTTAATTTTCCTTCCGATACCTTATTCACAAATTCAGAAGGAACTTCACCGAGTGTGTGCAAATCTTCTTTCCATCTATGAACGCGAAATAGTTCTTTTGGAACATCACCGAACATTTCACCAATTTCTTTTTCGGTCATTTCAAAGTGTGTTCCGAGAGCTGGAAGAATATCGGTCATTTTTTCTTTATAGAAATGATATGCGTATCGTGTAATATCTCCGGCCCGTGAATGAAAGCGTGTAAAGTCTGGCGGAATCGCTAATACTTTTTTTCTTTCACCCAGTTTTTCGAATGCAGAGTATAATCCTTCTTTAATATCTGTTTCCGTTAAAACTGTTGTTGCCGAACCTTTTGAATATAGTAACATGGTTTTCCTATTCTCTTTCCATTTATTTCTTCACCCGTAATAACATTTTTATTATCGTTGAATTCTAGCCGAACCGCCTTGAGCAAATGCTTTAACATCTTCAACAGTTGCCATTGTAGTATCGCCGGGAAATGTAGTTAATAGAGCGCCATGAGCCCAGCCGAGTTTTACAGATTCTTCAGGAGATTCGCCGCTCAATAATCCATAAATAAATCCTGCCGCAAAACCATCGCCGCCGCCTACACGGTCAAGTACATCAAGTTCGGCAGTTGGTGCTTGATAAGTTTTTCCATTAACCCAGGCAACCGCGCTCCAGCTATGCTTGTTAGTTGAATGAACTTCCCGTAAAGTAGTTGCAACAACTTTAACTTGAGGATATTTTTTAACAACATTATCGATCATCGAGAAGAAAACAGTAGGGTCAAGTTTCGATTTGGCCCCAACTTCAGGGCCTGGAATTCCCAAGCCTTTCTGTAGATCTTCTTCATTACCGACAAGAACATCAACATGCTTTACAATACCGTCAATAATTTCAGCAGCTTTTTGTTCACCGCCCCAGATGTTCCATAATTTTGCTCTGTAATTAAGATCAAAACTTGTAATTGCGCCGGCAGCTTTAGCCGCTTTCATTCCTTCAATAATTGTTTGACCTGTGGTTTCAGATAATGCAGCAAAAATTCCGCCGCTGTGAAACCACCTAACTCCCTGCGCATGAATTGCATTCCAATCGAAATCACCCGGTTTTAATTGAGCGGCACCTTCATTAGCTCTGTTATAAAAAACTACGGGGGCTCGTGAACCGAGTCCGCGGTCGCTATAAACTGTAGCCATGTTTGGACCATTAACGCCATTGTGTTTCATTTCTTTATAAAATGGTTTTACTCCCATTGCACGAACGCGCTCTCTAATCAAATCACCTATAGGATAATTTACCATTGCTGAAGCGATTGCGGTATTCATTCTAAAACAATCAGCAAGATTGGCCGCAACATTAAACTCGCCTCCGCTTACATGGATTTGGCATTCAGTTGCTTTTCGGAATGGAATTATTCCGGGGTCTAATCTATTTACTAAAGCGCCGAGAGAAAGAAGATCAATAGCACCTTCTGATTTTATTTTTAATCCGCTGCTCATATAATATTCCTCAATTTATTTTCAATAAACTTATTTATTCAATAATTATTTTTTCTTCAAGCCGCTTTTAATAATTCCCATTTCCAAGCCTCTCAATTCAGCCATGCCTCTCAATAGACCGATAGCTGAATAGCCGGGATTAGTTTTCTTTTTTAAGTCATCAAGAATTGTATGGCCATGATCCGCGCGCATTGGAATTACTTCATCATGCCGGTGAGCGGAATGACGTTTTTTCTGTTCACGCAGTATTGCCACAATTACATTGTACATATCAACATCACCGCGTAAATGACCGGCCTCATGAAAACTTCCCTTACCGTCACGTTGTGTGCTGCGAAGATGAGCAAAATTTAATTTGTCACCCCAGCGCTCAATCATTCCAACTAAATCATTATCAGGCCGAACACCGTACGAACCTGTACACATTGTATAGCCATTATAAATTGAATCATAAACATTTAAGAGCCATGCTAAATCTTCTTCGGTACTAACTATTCTTGGCAAACCAAAAAGAGGAACTGGCGGATCATCAGGATGAATTGCCATTTTTACACCGGCGGCTTCCGCTACCGGGATTATAGCTTTTAAGAAATATGCCAAGTTCTCTCTATAAATTTCTTTTGTGATGCCATTGTATTCATCTAGTTTTGCCTGAAACTGCTCAAGTGTATATCCTTCCTGTCCGCCCGGTAATCCCGCAATAATATTTTTTTGAAGAATATATCTTCGTTCGTGCGACATTGATTCTATTCTTTCCTTTGCGGTCTCAAGTAGCTCTTCGCTGTATTCTTTTTCAGCATTTTTACGTTTAAGAATATAGACATCGAAAGCAACAAAATCGGGGAAGTCAAATGCCAATGCCCGGGCTCCATCTTCTAATTCTAGATCAAGATTAGTTCTTGTCCAATCAACAACAGGCATAAAGTTGTAGCAAATTGTATTTATTCCAACCCATCCAACATTCTGCACGCTTTGTTTATATTTTTCTATCCAAAGATCCCGAGTTGGTTTTCCAAGTTTTATATCTTCATGAACCGGAACACTTTCAACAACGCTCCAGGTTAAACCTCTTTTACGGGGAGGAGTTTTAGAAAAATCCCATTCGATCATTCTTTTTCTTTTTTCAATTTCCTCAACAGTCCAGACATCACCAATTGGTATTTCATGAAGCGCGTGAACAACACCAGTTGCACCCGCTTGTCTAATATCTGTTAATGTTACCGGATCGCTGGGGCCGTACCAACGCCAGGTTTGTTCCATACCAGCCAATTATTTAATCTCCTTATTTTCTTCTGCCGCTCATCTCTCGATCCGTCAACTGATGGACTCGAGATAACCGTTTCTTACTGTAATAAAATAAATTATAAATAAAATTAAACACCACTATAGGCATTAAAACCACCGTCAACTGGAATAATAACGCCTGTAACAAATTTTGAAACATCCGATAATAAATAAAGTAATGTACCAATCAGTTCATCCGGTTCGCCGAATCTTCCCATAGGTGTACCATCAATAATTTTATGACCACGGGCAGTAAGCTCTCCGGTCTCTTTATCGGTCAATAAAAATCTATTTTGATCTGTTAAGAAAAATCCGGGCGCAATCGCGTTAACTCTAATTCCCATTTTAGCAAAATGCACGGCAAGCCATTCGGTTAGATTATTAATGCCGGCCTTTGCGGCAGAGTATGCGGGAATTTTTGTTAATGGGCGAAAGGCATTCATCGAAGAAATGTTCAATATTGATCCGCCTCTTCCGGCCATATCTTCAGCAAGCACCATTGTTGGAAGAACCGTTCCTAAAAAGTTGAGATCAAAAACTCTACGAAATCCTTCAATATCCAACCCGAAAAATCCCTTTGATAATTCATCAAGATTATCATTGCTTAAAAATTCCAATTGAGTTGTTGCCGTAGGAGCGTTTCCTCCCGCACCATTAATAAGAATATCGACCTTTCCAAATTTTTCGTTAATCTCTTTTTTTGCAGCAATGAGAGTTTCTTTATCCAGAACATTAGCGAAAACACTAATAGAACTGCCTGGAAATTTTTCATTTACTTTTGCTGCAACTGCATCAGAGTTTTCTTTTTTGAAATCTAAAATTGCAACCTTAACTCCTGCTTCTGCTAATCCGAGAGCAAACGAAGTTCCAATTACACCGCCGCCGCCGGTAATTGCACATACTTTTCCTTTTAAATCTTCGAATGATAAATTCATTTTATGCCTCTCCAAACTTTATTGATTAAATGGTTCAATGTGTTTGTGAAAATGTTTAATAATTAATTCGTAATGAGTATCTTCATTCGATTTTAAACATTTGAGTAAACGATTTTTGAATATGTAATTACCAGCTGTGTCTTTATCAGTTAACACTTTTCCAAAAGTAACGTGCAATACTTGACGAACATCATTGGAATCGAATAGCTGCACCAATTCCTCATCACTGTATTCACTAGCTTTTTTAACTTTACTAATATCTCCCGAAACATGATATGATTTTTTTTCATTTTCATACAATCCGGTGCAGTAATCTAGAATCTCACGGAAAAGAACGGTGTCTTTTAATGCTGAGACTTTTAACGCTTCAAGATAGCTTGTACCGGCTGTTTTAACATGTGTAAATGCATCGTGCAGAGAACCGATCACTTTGTAAACTGAAAACTTATCGCTGCCAGAGTGCAGACTAATTTTATAACTACCAAAATGTTTTGTGATGGCAAGATGATTTTCATATTCAGCCTTAAAAATATTTAAATCACCTTTGTAATCAATTCCTTTTTCAAAATCACCAATAAATCGGGGTGCCAGACTTACATATTTTACACCGAGGCGATTTAATTCATTTGCGAAGAAGAAATGCTCGAATATGGAAGTAACCGATTCGGTTTCATCTACCGATATTTCAATTTCAAATTTATTGGCAGCACATTTCGAAGCAATATGATCATACATTTTTTTAATATGGGCGATTGCTTTTCCATATTTGGCATAAGCACGTAAAAAATCAATTGTTGCAACATCCAGCGTAAATTTATTTGCAATAACAATCTGTTTTTTCACATATCTTCTTTCTGCGGAAGGGAATGCATCATTGAGCTCACCCCATGGCAAAGCAGAGACAATTTTGAATAACTGTTCTTCATCATAATGATCCGCGTCATTATCAACATGCTCGCCCGGATCGAAAGTAAACATTGTGAATCCGGCTTCAAGCATCAGATCAATATCTGCCGGCGTTTTTAAGTGATCAGCATCGGATCCAAATCCATCTTTATATCCTTCTTGAAGAACAGCCCAGACAGCGGCATCCATAACTTCTTGCGGCTTGCGCTGTGTTCTTGTTAATTCTCTAATTGATTGCTGAGCAAGTATTGGTTTAAATCTGCTGCCAATAACCGAGCGAATATGTCCCGCATTGGCTAACCCAATTCTATCGCCGAGTCCAAATGAATCTTGCACTCCCAGACAAACTGAAACAGTAAAAGGAAATATATTTTGAATTGCTTTTCTATTAGCTGTGGTAAAGGAACATTTTTTAAGAGTATCTAAAATCATCTCTCCGTCAAAAGCAGAGAGGGCATTATTATCTTTAGAAAAAAGAAAAAGAGATTTTTCATTTCCTACTTTAGCTACAAAATAAATTGTTTCATCTTTCTCAATAATTGAATTATGATAGACGAGTAAAGCCATATCGGGATTGATTTCAAATTCAAATAATGCGTTGCCGGGAAAATTTCCTTGTTTAATTTTATCTTTCAATAAATCAACATTCATATTGTACCTTTATTATAATTTATATGCTTTCTTTGCGAGATTGTATGTCAAGTCTTTAGCAATAATTAATGCTTCATCAAGATTAATCATATGCTTGGCAACTAATTCACCTAAATAATTAGAATCGACTCTGCGCGCTACATCATGCCGGGCCGGTATTGAAACAAATGCGCGTGTATCATCAATGAAACCAACAGTATTATAGAATCCGCCAGTTTCTGTCATGTTTCTTCTAAATCTTGTCATCCCTTCAATACTGTCATGAAACCACCAGGCCGGTCCTAATTTCATAGCTGGATAATGCCCGGCTAATGGAGCTAATTCGCGCGAGTAAGTAGTTTCATCCAAAGTAAATACAATTACGGTAAAGTTTGGATTATTACCATGCCGGTTTAACAACTCCTGCATATTTTTAACATACTCACATTGCATTGGGATATCAGCACCTTTATCGGTACCATATTTAGTATAGATTTCATAGTTGTGATTTCTATATGCGCCGGCGTGTATTTGCATTACAAGACCATCTTCAACACTCATATCTGCCATTTTAATTAACATGTGTGCGGTAAAATCATCTGCATCTTCAAGAGTGCTTTTTCCATTTAATGCTTTCTGAAATAATTTTTCTGCTTCGGTATCGTCAAGATCATGAGCACGTGGAGTCATAACACCATGGTCGGTTGAAGTAGCACCGAGCGATTTGAAGAAGTTTCTTCTCTCCTGAAGTGATTGAACTAATTTTTTATAGGAATCAATTTCATAACCAACGGTTATACTTAATTTTTCTATATTCTTCTTCCATAAGGGATTTGATAAATCCGTTACACCATCCGGTCTAAATGCCGGTAGAATTCTTCTTGGCCAATCTGATTCTTTAATAAACTTATGCTGGTGAAGAGAATCGAATGGGGCATCGGTAGTTGATAAAACTTCTATTTTGAATTTATCGAATAATGTTCGCGGCAAATATTCATTAGAGCTTAATTTTTCACTCAATTCATCATAAATTTTTTGAGCGTTTGCTTTATTAAGTTTTTCCTTAATTCCAAATACAATATTAAATTCATGATCAAGCCATGTACCTGAAGGGGTGCCGTTAAATAAATAATAATGGTCGGCAAATAACTGCCAGCTTTTTCTTGGATCGGTCTCAACTTGCGAGCCATCAATTGTAGGAATGCCTAATGATTCTAATCTAATCCCTTGCGAGTAGAGCATTCTAAAAACATAATGATCTGGAATTAAAAATAGCTCTGTTGGATTTGGGAATGGTTCATTATCTACAAAAATCTGCGGATCAACGTGACCATGCGGACTTATGATCGGCAAATCTTTAATACTGTTATAAATCTCCCTATTAGCGGCTTATTAATAATGTTTTAT
>Ga0351854_1116_pt1 | contig 15657 bp, 11 predicted proteins | sample BONcelHFGM3001C9_FD_206793 | JGI IMG/M metagenome (GOLD analysis project Ga0351854, IMG submission 206793) | Enriched cells from coal bed in the Powder River Basin, Montana, United States - BONCAT cells FGM rep2 HSBNCT.FGM.300.1.C9 ...
CAAATTCCAAATCGAGATTAGCTTTATTTGCCGAAATTAACGCATTTACTACATTAGTAACATTTCCACCAGCTAAATAATGTGCCTCTAATAATGAAATATTGAGGTCAATTCCAGCTTTTGTAGCCGAAATTACATTTCGAATAATTACTTGTGGCGATACTTTTCTTAACCGCATTCCAACTAAATCGCGAAATATCCTTACTTTAACACCGGAAAAGTAAGCTGTTATAAATAATCCGAGCGGTACAAAATAGAGTAGAAAAAAGAGGAGAAATATCCCGGCAAAAATAATAAATATTGACAACCCTGCTAATGCTTCCATTTTTACTCCTTACTTATCGTTAATAATCTGTTTGAAAAATATTAATTACTGAGGACTAAAACAAAATATGATTTTATAAACTTACAATAATCGTAAGTTCCTTGAAATGAGGCTAATCTTACTATATATTTATGAAACGATTTAGCAAAGATTGATGTTCTAAATAAAAAGAAAAGGATTTGAACAATGGAAGGAAATTTCTCCGAAAGAGTGCAAGAGGTTATTCGCCTTAGTCGTGAAGAAGCACTCAGACTGGGCCACGATTATATAGGTACAGAACATTTATTATTAGGAATTATCAGAGAAGGTCAAGGCGTTGCTGTAAGAATTTTAAAAAATCTTGACGTTGATCTGCTAAGTTTGAAAAAAGCTGTGGAAGATACTGTTCGCACTTCCGGCGGAACTTTAACAATTGGCAACATCCCATTAACCAAACAAGCCGAAAAAGTGCTCAAAATCACCCAAATTGAGTCAAAAATTTATAAATCTGATGTAATTGGTACGGAGCATATAATTTTATCTTTATTGAGAGATGAGGATAATATTGCTACACAAATTCTACATCAGTTCAATGTTAATTATGACAATGCAAGAGCAGAACTTAATAATATTTTAAGCAGTAAAGATCCGTCAAAATCGCAGCAAATGGGACAATCTCAATTTTCTTCGAAGAAACCAGATAAAACTAAAACTCCCGTATTGGATAATTTTGGAAGAGATTTAACTAAACTTGCTATTGACGATAAACTTGATCCTGTAATCGGGCGTGAGAAGGAGATTGAGAGAGTTGCCCAAGTGTTGAGCAGAAGAAAGAAGAATAATCCAGTTTTAATAGGTGAACCCGGTGTGGGTAAAACAGCAATAGCTGAAGGCCTAGCTCTCCGAATCATTCAGAAGAAAGTCCCTAGAATTTTACAGGAAAAAAGAGTTGTAACCCTTGATTTGGCGGGATTAGTAGCTGGTACTAAATATCGCGGACAATTTGAGGAGAGGATGAAAGCCCTGATGACCGAACTTGAAAAGGCAGACGACGTAATCCTCTTTATTGATGAACTCCACACAATAGTTGGTGCCGGAGGAGCTTCAGGTTCACTGGATGCTTCTAATATGTTTAAGCCGGCACTAGCCAGAGGAGATATACAATGCATAGGTGCTACTACACTAGATGAGTACCGTAAATATATAGAAACAGACGGCGCATTAGATAGAAGATTTCAAAAAGTAATGGTTGATCCGCCATCGGTCGATCAGACTATTCAAATTTTGGAGAATATTAAATTTAAGTATGAAGAACATCATCATGTTAAATACTCCTCTGAAGCAATTGATTTGGCTGTTCGGTTAAGTGAAAGGTACATCACTGACCGTCATTTACCCGACAAGGCCATAGATGTTCTCGATGAAGCTGGTTCACGTGTTCACATGGGTAATTTTACTGTTCCCGAAGAAATACTGAGACTTGAAGAAGAAATTGAAAAAGTGAAAGTGCTCAAAATTCAGGTTGTAAAACAGCAGGATTATGAGGAAGCAGCTCGACTTCGAGATAGAGAAAGAAATATTCAGAGCGATCTTGAAATTGCCAAAAAAGATTGGGACACAAAGACTAAAGATATTATTCATGATGTGTCTGAAGATGATATTGCTACTGTAGTGTCAATGATGACTGGAATTCCCGTAACAAGAGTTGTTCAAGCTGAATCTGAAAAATTAATGAAAATGGAAGATGCTCTTAAAGGAAGAATTGTTGGACAAGATGAGGCTGTATTAAAACTTACAAAAGCAATAAGAAGGACTAGAGCCGGTTTAAAACGACCATCCAAACCTATTGGCACTTTTATCTTTTTGGGACCAACCGGAGTTGGGAAAACAGAGCTCGCAAAAGAATTAGCCCGATATTTATTTGACTCATCTGATGCGCTAATCAGAATAGATATGAGCGAATACATGGAAAAATTTGCTGTATCACGTTTGGTTGGAGCGCCTCCCGGATATGTTGGTTATGAAGAAGGGGGACAGCTAACAGAACGGGTAAGGAGAAAACCATATTCGGTTGTACTTTTTGATGAAATTGAAAAAGCTCATCCGGATGTATTTAATATTCTTCTCCAAGTTTTAGATGATGGCCAGCTTACCGATAGTCTTGGCAGAAAAGTGGATTTTAAGAATACGATTATTATAATGACTTCGAATGTTGGTACAAAGGATATAAAAACTACCGGTGGATTCGGCTTTAGTGGAGAATCAGAAGCAGATCAGTATTCTCAGCTAAAAAATACTGTTGAAGATGCAATGAAAAAATTGTTCAATCCGGAATTTCTAAACAGACTGGATGAAGCTATTGTTTTCAGAAATTTAGATATCAATGATATTAAGCAGATTGTTACTATTGAGATGAGAGATTTAGTGAAGAATATTAGCGATAATAAAATGACAATTGAACTGCATGAAAGTGCCAAAGATTTTCTCGGCGAAAAAGGATTCGATCAGAAATTCGGAGCACGCCCATTAAAACGTGCAATTCAAAAGTATGTTGAAGATCCTCTTGCCGAAGAATTACTATTAGGTCATTTTAAAGAGGGGGACAAAATAATAGTTAAGCGCAAATTAGAAACTGATGAATTATATTTTTTAAGTGATAAAGAAGTTGAACCGGAAGAGCAAGACAATACTGAGAAACAATCCGTTTAGTGGTCTTTGTAACATTATAATATGAAACTACTTAACAACGAACAGATAAATGATTTTATGCTCAATAACACTGGATGGATTCTTAATGGGGAAAAGTTAACAAGAGATTTTACTTTAAACTCATTTACTGATTCGCTGACGTTTGTTGTTAAGGTTGGGATTGAAGCAGAGAAATTGGATCATCATCCAGATATTCTGCTTCATTCATGGAATAAAGTTAGAATTATGCTCACAACCCATAGTGCAAACGGGATCACGGATTTGGATATTAAATTAGCCAATCAAATAGAGATACTAACAAAATGAAAAAAGAAAACATTCTCGAAATTTTTACTAAAACAAATGCCCTTCTGTCAGGGCATTTTTTATTAACCTCAGGGCGCCACAGCAATCAATATTTTCAGTGTGCACAGGTATTACAGTACCCAAATCACAACGAAGTGATTTGTACCGAAATTGCTGAGTTCTTCAAAGATACCGAAATTGATGTGGTTATTTCTCCGGCGATTGGGGGAATAATTGTTGGGCAAGAGGTAGCGCGTCAACTAGGTAAAAAATCTATCTTTGCCGAAAGAGAAGATAAAGAATTGAGATTGAGAAGGGGATTTAGTATTGAGCAAGGGAAAAAATATCTTGTTTGCGAAGATGTAGTTACTACTGGCGGTTCGGTCTTTGAAGTAATTGAAATTGTTAAAAATGGCGGCGGTGAAGTTGTTGGTGTTGGTACAATCGTAGATAGAAGTAATAATAAAGTTAAATTCGGAGTCCCGCAGTTTAGTACTCTTCAGCTAGAGGTAATTTCATATTCTGCTGAGGAATGTCCTTTATGCAAACAAAATATACCGGCGGTTAAACCGGGTTCCAGAAAAATTGGTTGAGGTGTAAATTGAGAATAAAAATAATTCTTATCGTCTGTTTTTTTGCTTCGAATATATTTAGCCAAAGTGCTTTTGAAAATTATTATAATGGAAAAACATTAAGGTTCGATTTTTATCATTCAGGTGATAAATCTACAGAAGATATAATATTTTCAAAAATGAAAGAGGAAGGAATTTGGAGCGGTTCGAAGAAAAATCTGATTGACACCCTTCGGTATGGCAACTATTTTTTTGAGCTCCATGATATTGAATCAAATAAAGTAATTTATTCACGCGGGTTTTCTACTCTATATCAAGAGTGGCAGACAACAGAGGAAGCAAAACAACTAAATAGAATTTTTGAGGGATCGGTTGTAATGCCTTTTCCAAAATTTAAAAGTAAGATTGTTATTTTTAGAAGAGACAGATCAAATAATTTCATTTCTTTATTTGAACATGTTATTGATCCGGCAAGCTATTTTATTGAAAAAAATAGTGTAAATAATTTTTCCAATTTTAAAATTCATTATTCGGGAGATTCAACACAGAAACTTGATATTGTATTTATTCCCGATGGCTATTCAAAAGATGAGATGCAAAAATTTAGAGATGATTGCACAAGATTAAGCGGTTATCTATTTGAGTATTCTCCTTTCGATAAATTGAAGGATAAAATAAATATTTGGGGAGTTGATGCCCCCTCTGATGAAAGCGGAACTGATATTCCAGGAAAAAATATTTGGGCAAATACGCAGCTCAATTCTTCATTTTATACTTTTGATAGTGAAAGATATTTGATGACATCGAGCTACTTTAAAGTTAAAGACATAGCTTCAAACGCACCGTACGATCAAATCTATATTTTAGTGAATACCGATAAATATGGAGGAGGGGCTATTTATAATTTTTATTCGCTAACTTGTGTTGACAACAAATTAACAAAGCAAGTTTTTATTCATGAATTTGGACATGGTTTAGCAGGATTAGCAGATGAATATGGTAACGATAATACTTACCAGGACATGTATCCATTAGATGTTGAACCTTGGGAAGTTAATCTTACAACGCTTGTAAATTTTGATAAGAAATGGAAAAATTTGATCGACGCAAACACACCTATCCCAACGCCATCATCGGATGAGTTTAAAAATAAATTAGGTGTTTTTGAAGGGGGCGGATATGTCGCAAAAGGTGTGTTTAGACCAACATTTAATAGTTTAATGAATTCATTTTCTTCTAATGAGTTTAATGAGGTTTGCAAAAAAGCGCTCATTAACGTTGTTAATTTTTATTCCGAGTAAATATGGACCAGAAAAAGTTTTACCGTGCTATCGAATCTATAGCATCATTCGAATTTGCTAATGAAAAAGAACTTTTTATTGAAGTTGTTGAACAAATAATAAAGTCAGACCAGATAAGTTTTACTGGTGGCAGAATATGGAAACTAGATTATAAAAAGAAAATTTATAAGTTAGTTTTCCAGACAGGGAAAGTTCAAAAAATTCCCAATGATTTTGTCCTTGCCATCAAAGAATACAAACTTTTTGAAATGCTCTCGAAATACCGTACTATTCTTGCTGATGAGACTAACAAAACGCTCATCAGTAAGGGAATATTAAAATATTCTGCGGCTGGCATTGGAAGAAAGGTTAAAATTGGCGATACCAGATATTATGAATATATACTTGCCGTTAATAGCGATAGAATTAATGAAGATTTAAGATACGCACTGAATATTGTTGCTACAGTATTGACTTCAAAGCTTCATGAAAAATATGTTACACAGTTAAGAAAAAATTTAATAGATGATATTGATAAGGCGAAACAACTTCAAAAAAGTATTTTACCTGAACATGAGTATGATTTTCACGATTACAAAATATTTGGTATAACGCTTCCAGCTGATACAATCAGCGGTGATTTTTACGACTACTTGAAGATTGGAGATGAAGAGGATAGATTAGGAATTGTGTTAGGGGATGCCGCATCAAAGGGATTTCCAGCCGCGGCCGAAGCAATGTACATATCCGGTGCACTTAGAATGGCAAGCACTTTTCAAATGAAAATATCTCCGATGATGTTCAGACTGAATCAGTTGATAAATAAAATATTCAGTGACGATAAATTTATAACTCTTTTTTATGGCGAACTTTCTAATGATAAAAAAGGATTATTCCTTTATGCGAATGCAGGGCAGAATCCTCCAATTCATTACAATAAAAAAAGCGGTAAAATTACTTATCTTGAACCAACCGGACCGCTTCTTGGACCAGCACCTAATTCAAAGTATGATACTGACAGCATTAATTTTGAAAGTGGAGATATATTGTTAGTATATTCCGATGGTATTGTTGAATCGGCAAACGAAGCATTTGATTTTTACGGCGAAGAAAAAATGGAAAAAGTACTTTTAAACAATATTGATAAATCGCCAAAAGAGATTGCAACCTTAATTTTAGAGGATGTTATTAAATTCACTACTATCGACAGCAAATATCAAGATGATAAAACAGTTTTGATTGTCAAAAGAAAATAATATGCAGATACCTGAAAAAATTAAAAATGCCGGAGTTGTTGGGGCGGGGGGAGCTGGCTTTCCTACTCACATTAAAGCTCAGTCAAAAGTTGAATTTGTTTTGGTAAATGGAGCCGAATGCGAACCATTAATTCATAAAGACTATGAACTAATGCGAAATTACCCGGATGAAATTGTTAAAGGTGTAGAATTAATGATTGAGCAGACCGGCGCTAAAAAATCTTTTTTTGGTATAAAGGAAAAGAATATAAAAGCTATAGATGAAATTGATAAATCTATAAAAAATAAAAAGATAGAGCTCTGTTTATTGGGAGATTATTACCCAAGCGGCGATGAATATGAATTGGTTTACGCTGCCACAAAAAGATTAATTCCTCCTCACGGATTACCGCTCGATGTCGGGTGTCTTGTTAACAACGTTGAAACGTTCTATAATATTGCAAATGCTATTGATGATCGCCCCGTAACAAAGAAATTTGTTACAGTAGCGGGAGCAGTTAAAAATCCTTCATCTTTTTTTGTACCAATTGGGACCTGTTTCAACGATCTATTAAAAATTGCTGGCGGCTCAATTCTTCAGGAGTATGCGATTTTTGTAAGCGGTATTTTGATGGGAAAATTAACATTCGATGCAAATGAAGTTGTTACTAAAACTACAGCAGGAATAATCATTCTTCCAAAGAATCACTATCTCGTTCAGAGAATGGAAAGACCGATTGCTGATATGAACAGAATCGGTAAATCCGCATGTGATCAATGCAGTTATTGCACCGAATTTTGTCCCCGTTATTTACTCGGCTATGATGTTCAGCCACATAAAGTTATGAGGTCACTTGGCTTTTCTGCAACTGGAGAAGCTGTTTGGAATCAATATGCTGATTTGTGCTGCTCATGTGGATTGTGCTCATTATATGCTTGTCCTGAAGATTTGTATCCGCGCGAAGCTTGCGATCAAGGCAAATCTTATATGAAGAGTAATGGATTGAGGTATCACCAACAAAAAGAATTAAAAGTTCATCCCATTAAAGAAGGCAGAAGAGTTCCACTCAAACAATTAATGAAAAGAATGAACATTTTGGAATTTGAAGCACATACTCCATTAATAGAGTATTCAAAAAAGATTGATACTGTAAAAATAAAATTGAAGCAGCATACCGGTTTTCCTTCAAAACCTATAGTAAATTTGGGCTCACGGATAATTGAGGGGGATTTAATAGCAGATATTTATGAAGATAAATTGGGCGCTAAAATACATGCTTCAATCTCCGGTACAATTAAAGAAATTAATGATGATTTTATTTTAATCGAAGGGTAAATAATGAATTCATTGGGATTAATTGAAATGACGAGCATTGCTGCCGGGATGCAAGCGGCAGATATAATGCTTAAAACTTCTAATGTGGAATTGATCTTATCCAGAACTATATGTTCAGGAAAATACATGGTTTTAATTGGTGGAGATGTTGCCGAGGTACAATCAGCAGTAGATAGTGCAGTCAATCAAACAGAATTTGCAATAATTGATACATTTGTAATTCCTAATGTACACCCCGATATTTTCCCGGCTCTCTCGGGGCATTCGAATGTTGAGATGTTGGAATCTCTCGGAATTTTAGAATCTTTTAGTGTTGCCTCATTAATTGAGGGAGCAGATGCCGCAGTGAAATCTTCCAATGTGAAAATTATAGAGATAAGACTTGCTATGGCTCTTGGCGGAAAAGCATTTTGTACACTTACTGGGGAGGTTGCAGCCGTAACAAGTGCAGTAGATTCGGGTGCAAAGGTAATTTCTGATAGAGGCTTATTAGTTAATAAAGTTGTGATTGCAAATCCAAGAAAAGAATTACTTAGTGAAATGATTTAACTTAGTGTTATACAATAATTTATCAAATCTAATTCAAAAATCTTTCCTTAGATAGTGAACTGCCGCTTTCATAAATAAGTATGTTAAGATTACTGAAATGATTAACACTGGTATCGAACCATAAAATATCATCCGGTAGCTAAATTCATTATTAAGTGTTACAGCTAAAAAATAATCGCTCATGGGTCTAAAGAATAATAAAATCATAAATACCATATAAACCGCACAAATCAAAAAAGTCAATGATGCTCCTTGAGAAGAAGAAACTCTGATCGGGTTTTTCTCTTTATAATTTGCATAGATTGTACCCATTCCATAATTAATTGCTAGTATTGCAATCGCCGACAGAAAAGTACTAAGCACAGCAAATAAGGTTATCTCGAATCCAAATTTATAATTTGTAAAGAAAGATAGTAGTAGAGCAATTCCCAATATTATTGCAGAGTAGGGGGTAAGTTTTGTTAGAATATATTTTTTAAGTTGAATTGGAGCTGTTCTCAATTTCCAGAAATATTCTCCCTCTAAGCTTGTCAATGGGAATATAAATCTGAGGGATAAAGTTGAAATAAGTAGAAGATTAAAAAGATAGATAGATAAATAAATCATTGTTTGTAGGTAAAAATTTCCAAAACCAATAAATTTTATTCCAGATGCACTTACAGTAAATATAATTATCAAAAAAAGTAGAATGATAGAGTGAATTATTTGACTTGGTTCGCGGAAGAATAATAATATATCTTTTTTAAATAATGATTCAGTTTGAGGATTTAACCGACTTTTATTAAGAAATGAGAAATGTGCCGCTTGTTTTCTTTTTTGATTGCTAAATCCGGTACTGATAAGCCATGTATTAAGATACCATTTTCTTCCCAGGGTTAGAGCTGATAAAAATAATATTGCAGAAAGTACCGTTTGTAAAAAAATGAATTGAGCCGCGTAAATAAAATTTCCCTTAATTATCCAAAATCCCGATTGTGCTAGCCAATGATGCGGAAGGTATTCCAATATATCGGGCAAATAAGAGCTTAAATAAATATCTTTATCGATGTATGGATAACTTTTCATAATCTCTTTAACAAGCGTTCCGGGGGAGTTCAAATCAAAAAATAATATAATTGATAATAGATAAATGGAGGCTAAACTATACAGTATTTTTTTGAGGCCGTATCTTGAAGATAGTTTAATAATTATTAGCAAAATTATTACCCCCAACGAACCTGCACTGAACATATAGGGAATAAAGGAGAGAAGAAGTGTAATGCCGGCAATAATTGAAATGTTGAAATAATAGAGATATCCAGCCAGCAGTGAAAATAAAACCATTAAAAGAGTACCCGAACTATAAAAGAAGTTATCGAGAAATTTTATGGTGAATATAATTTCTGGTTTAACCGGTTTAGAGAAATAATAATTTATTTCTTGCGATTTATAAAGTGTGGAATAAGAGACAATAATATTTCCCACATTGATGGATACAAAAAATATGAAGAGAACCATCGATATAAATTGATGGAGTAAAAAGAGTCCAATCTTAATATTCAGCATTAAGAATGCTATTGTTGAATAAGAGAAATAAAAGGCACCAAAAGCAAACGCTAAGTAAATTATTCCACTCGCACTATTTTTGATAAAACCGCTCAGAGTAATAGTTGATTCAAAGCGAAGGTAGGAGAGAGCTTTATATTTCAAAATGTGCAAGAAACTTTTCATTCTTCTTCTGTCAACTCTATTATTAATGATTCGAGGTTTTGATCTTGACGATTCTTTAATACATTTAATGAGGCGATGTCATCATTAAAGATAAGCTTGCCTTTTCTGATGATGCCTACATGAGTGCAGATTTCTTCAACAACATTTAAACTGTGAGTTGACATAAAAATAGATACGCCACTTTTTACCTTGTCTGCGAAGAGCTTTTTGACAAGGTATGCTGATTGTGGATCTAATCCAACCATCGGCTCATCAACTATTATTAATTTGGGATCGTGTAAAAATGCGGATGCAATTACTATTCTTTGCTTCATTCCCTGAGAATATTGTTCAGTCCTTTTATCAATCCATTCACCAATTTTGAGTAAATCACAAATTTCATCGACTTTCTGTTTAGTTTCTGTTTTGGAAAGATTATAGAGCCCGGCACTAAAATAGAGAAATTCTTTACCAGTAAGCTTATCATAAATAAATGGTTGATCGGGGATATATCCTATTCTATTCTTTGCGGCAATTGGATTTTCCCAAACATCTATATCATCAATAAAAATATTCCCGGATGCGGGTTTGAGCAATCCTACAATCATTTTAATTGTTGTAGTTTTGCCGGCTCCATTAGGACCCAAAAATCCAAAGAGCTCACCAAATTTAATCTCCAGATTTATTTTATCGACCGCTGTAAAATTTCCGAATGTTTTTGCTAAGTCAATTAGTTTTAGCATAATCAAAGTATTATTAGTGAATTAAAAATGTGATTAATGAATTCTCAGTTAAGAAAACAATAGTTCAAAAATATTCTTAGAGAAGATCCGAAATTCTAATTATCGGCATCATGAAATAATTTTCTGAACATCATCCAGAGTAATTGTCGTAAGATCTACATCTTCCATTTCGAAATTGTTTAGAATCCTTTCTTCTTGAGAACTTATAGATGAGAATAATAAATTTTTAGCCGTATAAGCATTGTGCGATTTATTCTGTTCAATTGATTTTACAAACAAATCAAGCATTTCTTGTTGGGCACCTTCATCGAGTGTATAACCATTTTTATATGCCATATTGTATGCAATCGCCAATAATTCATACGCCGAATAATCCTTAAAGCTAAATTTGTGGGGAAATAACTTTTCAATTTTAGGAAACCTCATCATAATATTTTTGAAATTTGAGGAAGTATCTGCCAGCACAAAAATCATTTTTTTGGAGAAGTCAGAAGCCTTACTTAATATAACTTGCATAGCTTCTTGACCAAGATCATCTTCGGATAAAACCAAATTGTGTGCTTCTTTTAAATATAATATTCCGCCATAAGCCTGCTGAATAATTTTTTCTGTGTTTATTGCGGTCTGTCCTTGATAACTGGCCACTAAATCAGTTCTGTCAACTTCAACAACATGACCTTTCGACAAAATCCCAATTTCCTTGAAAATCTGCCCAAAGATTCTAATAATAGATTTTTTACCCGTTGCCGGATTACCAATACACAAGAGATTAAAATTTCTATCAATAGATTTAATTCCTTGTTCTCTTTTTAATTGCACAAATCTGGCATAATTAATCAAACGAAATATTTCATTTTTAACTTCAGATTGCCCCACGTACTGATTTAATTCATCAATATGATTCTGAAGTTTAAGAGGATCACCTTTTATTGTAAAGCTTTTTGCTTCTTCGTCTCTGTTTAAAACTTCATTAATATCATTTTCTAAAATAGTTGAAGTAATTTCATCATTTCTTTTATCTTGAGGAATCTCAGCAATTCTCAGTAACATTTTTTGTTTTACAGATTCAATTATATTTCTCACCAATCGGGCGTTACCAAACTTTTTATCTCTATTGTTATACATCTTTTCGAAATGCTGAAGCAGACGTTCCTCAGCCGATTTGTGTAGTTTCTTTTTCTCCTTATTAAGAGTGCGGTTTACTATTTCCATTAATTCGGAAGGGGTGTAATCGTCGAAATGAAATGATTTGCTGAAACGGGATTGCATTCCCGGATTACTGGCAACAAAAGCTTTCATTTCATCTGTGTAACCGGCGGCTATCACATTAAATTTACCCCTATCATCTTCCATTCTCTTTAATAAAATATCAATTGCTTCTTTTCCAAAATCATTCCCAGTATCACCCGATTTCACAAGTGTGTAAGCCTCATCAATAAAGAGCATTCCTCCAATCGATTTTTCAATTATCGAAGTAGTTTTTTCTGCTGTTTGACCAACATACCCAGCTACTAAACCCTGCCGGTCTGCTTCCACAAGATGTCCTTTTGGCAATATTCCGAGCGCCGAATATATTTTTCCAAAAATTCTAGCAACAGTAGTTTTTCCAGTCCCCGGATTTCCAAGGAAGAGTATATGCTCACTAAATACTTTTTTTAAGTCCTGGTTTTCTTCTTTTAGGAAGCGGGCAAGTTTTATCATATCATAAACATCTTTTTTGAGAGATGTGAGTCCAACCATACTCTCAAGTTCATTTACTGCTTCGGTAAGAGACTCTTCATTAATAGGAATTTGAACTTCTTTCTTTAAACTTTTATGTAGTGTTTGTTCTAATACTTCAAGTGTAAGTGTAGCTATATTTTCTTTTGTTATTACATTCTCATTAGTTGAACTAATAATTTTACTAAGATTAATTTTACAATCATTAAATAGTTTTCTTACTAATCGGGCATTGCCAAAACTTTTATCTCTTGAACGATATAGGGAATAAAATTCTTTTTTCAAAAGATCTTCAGCATCTTGAGTTATTGTGTAATCTTCCTTGGTAAGCAGATCTTTGAAGATTTGCATTAATTCATCGGGGGAGTAATCATCGAAAACAAAAGTATGCGAAAATCGGGATCTCAATCCTGGATTAGAATTAAGGAATGAATTCATTTCATCAGTATAACCGGCTACTATTACAACAAATTCTCCTTTTTTGTCCTCCATTCTTTTGAGAAGAACATCAATTGCTTCCTGTCCAAAATCTTGCGAACCGCCTTTTTTAACTAGGGTATAGGCTTCATCAATAAATAGTACGCCGCCAATTGCATCATTAATAACTTTCTCAGCCTTTTGTGCCGTCTCGCCAATATATTGCCCCACAATACCGGAGCGGTCGACTTCAACTATGTGTCCGCTCGGCAGAATTCCCATTGCATAAAAAATATCTCCGAGCAGTCTTGCGATTGTTGTTTTACCTGTACCGGGATTTCCCAGAAATACAGCGTTGATTGAAATATTCTCATCTGATTTTAAACCCAATCTTTTTCTTTCCTGAATAAATTCAAGATAAGAAATGAATGTTTTGATAGCCTCTTTTATGGCCGAAAGTCCGATAAATTTATTCAACTCTTCAATTAATTCACTTAACGGTCTAACATTTCTTTCTTTTGGAATTACATTTTTTTCGTTAGTGATCTTCTTATCAACGGGTTTTTTGAGGAAAGAATAACTATCAGTTTTGTCCTCTTTTTTCGGGGATTTTGGTTCTGGGGATGAGCGATCATCTTCAGATTCAAAAAGTACATTCTGAGATACGCCAAAATACCTTTCACTCACTTTAAAGTTATTAATGTAAAGCTCAAGCTTAGCTTGTCCTTCATCCCATTTCTTTGTGCTTAAGGTATCGATTGTCTGAGTAAAAATAATCGAATCCCATTCCTTCTGTGTATTCATTTGAAATGGCAGTTTAAATACTTCAAAATCATTCTGGTAAAGAACGAATGTCATCGGATAAAGTTTATCGGCTTCCTTAAAATGGGGATTATTGAAAATTACTTCGATACCAAATTTTTTGTAACTGATTGGCAGTTGTTTTAAATATACTCGGTCTGCGTTATTTGGGGTATTCAACTCATATAGTTTAATAGAATAAATATTGGCGTAATTATTTGGGTAATAAAACGAGTCACTCCGATAAAGAATTTCACTATTTAAAGGATTATAATCATCAAACGATTTAGTGACGAATGTGTTTCTGGTAGTAACTTTAGTTTTTTCCTTTTCCTCAAGCTTTAATAAATTATTTACGCTATTTACAAGATGGTTAAACTTTTCATTTTTCTTGAATTTGGATTGCAGCTCTTTAATTTTTTTCTGCGCTGGTTTAATTTGGAAAAGACTAACCATTGCTTCAAGTTCCAGCAATTCTGCATCATCATCCTTAACTAAATATAAAATTTTTCTAGCACTAAGCAGGGTGAACCAGTACTCTTTTTCCTTTAGTGAATCTTTAGCCTCATTGTATAAAATATCAATCCCGGATAGACTTAATTCTTTCTTCTCAATAAAATATGAATGTGCTTTTTCTAACCATTTTTTCAGGTTATGCCAATCTTTATTTTTTTGGTCATTCATTATTAAGGCTAGATCAAGTGATTTTTGTGCATCATCCAGCTTTAGCTGTCCTGCAAAAGCATGCGCTTGAACATAAAACGACCATGCTAAACTATCTCTCTGTTTTTCAATTGATTGCTGAAAATCGGCAATAGCACCCTCATAGATACTCATTCTGTAGAGAATGTATCCTCTATAAAATCGTGCTTTATCAGAATCCCCCTTAAGTTCTACAGCAATATTCGCAAATTCTAGCGCTTTTACTGGATTGCCGTTTTCTAGTAATGCCCATGCATAACTAATTACTGCTTCAGAATCGTCGGGACGAAAAGAATATATTTTTTCCGCCCGGCTCAGCGCCATTCTGAATCGCCCATTAAATAAATGGTCAAAAACTTCTTTCTGTAATTGATTTAAGTCTTCTTGATACATAACCGAATTAATAATTAATTAAATCAAACGTTAAAAAGAGCTTGTTATTGCTCAAAAGAAGCAATTATTACAATATAAAAAGTGATTTGAAACAGAATAATCACATTATAATCGGTAAAAAAATGAACTATTTTAATTTTTGGGCGTCTTATTTTTCAGTCATTGGAGGAAATATCATGAAACCAAAAATAATAATCTATTTATTTGTAACAGCCGCTATTATATCAGCATGCGGAGTTTGGGGAGTGAGGGGGAACGGTAAAATAAAAGAAGAGAGTAGATCTGTTAAATCATTCGATAAGATTGATGTTTCTGGAGCGTTTTCAGTCAAAATTTATGTTGGGGAGTCGAGTTCATTAAAGATTTCTGGAGAAGAAAATTTGATGAAGTTTATCACAACCAGGGTTAGTGGATCGACTTTAAAAATTGACACCAAGAAAAATCTATCCCCAAGAAAAGAAATATTGATTGAGATTACCACCCCAAATCTCGAAGGAATACATGCCGGGGGAGCAAATAATATCTATGCCGAAAATATTAATACTGATCTTTTTTATGTAGATTTGAGCGGCGCTGGAAATATAGAAATTGAGGGAGTATCAAGAAGATTGCGTGCCGAAATTAGCGGTGCAGGAAATATAGAAGCAAAAAACTTAAAAGCTGAGGAAGTTAGAATTGCTGTAAGCGGCGCTGCAAGTGCCAATGTATATGCAAAATCATCACTCGAAGCCGCAGTTTCGGGTGTCGGTTCAATCGATTATTACGGAAATCCACAAGATGTAAAAACTAACGTCTCTGGAGTTGGGTCGATTTCAAGAAAATAAATATTCAGAATTTCTATTCAGAGCGGAATTTCAAAAAGGAATTCCGCTTTTTTTTTGTCTGAAATTGGGAATAATAATTTTTTGAATTTATCTTTGAGA
>Ga0351854_1119_pt1 | contig 15404 bp, 12 predicted proteins | sample BONcelHFGM3001C9_FD_206793 | JGI IMG/M metagenome (GOLD analysis project Ga0351854, IMG submission 206793) | Enriched cells from coal bed in the Powder River Basin, Montana, United States - BONCAT cells FGM rep2 HSBNCT.FGM.300.1.C9 ...
TTTTGCAGCATTCGCTTAACTGGTCTAGCTCCATGTGTCGGGTCGTAACCAACTGCTGCCAGCCAGTCCATAGCTTCTTCTGAAATTTCGATTGTAAACTTATTATCAGGAATCCGTTTCATGATAAGGTTGAACTGCAATTTGACTATTTCACGCACATCTTTCCGGGTCAGCGGGGTAAACATGATTACTTCATCAATGCGGTTCAGAAATTCAGGAGAAATGGTTTTCCGGAGCAGATCGAACAAATCTGTGCGGGTTTGTTCTTCAATTTCCGCATGGTTTCGTTCATTCATTTGTTCAAACCGATCCTGTATAAGATGTGAACCAATATTAGAAGTCATGATGATAATTGTATTCTTGAAATTGGCCACACGACCTTTGTTATCGGTCAAACGTCCATCGTCCAGTACCTGAAGCAATACATTGAAAACATCTGAATGTGCCTTTTCAATCTCATCAAAAAGCACCACCGAATATGGTTTCCGGCGAACAGCTTCCGTTAATTGACCACCTTCGTCGTATCCAATGTATCCCGGAGGCGATCCGATTAAACGTGTCACTGAGAATTTTTCCTGGTATTCCGACATGTCGATGCGGGTCAGCATGTTCTCGTCGTCGAACAAAAATTCGGCCAAAGCCTTTGCCAGCTCGGTTTTTCCAACGCCCGTTGAGCCTAAAAAGATAAACGAACCAATCGGGCGTTTTTCATCCTGAAGCCCTGCCCTACTCCGCCTTACCGCGTCAGCAACCGCGTGGATCGCTTCATACTGACCAACGACACGGTGATGCAATTCGTCTTCAAGGTGAAGCAATTTTTCACGTTCGCTCTGCAACATTCGCGAAACCGGAATGCCCGTCCACCTTGAAACGATTTCCGAAATATCTTCGGCATCCACTTCTTCCTTGATCAGATGTTCAGCAGAACGGCTGTTTAGCTCTGCTTTTAGCCTGCCAATTTCCTTTTCGGCTTCCTGAATTTTGCCATACCTGATTTCGGCGACACGCCCGAAATCACCGGCACGTTCGGCCTGTTCAGCCTCCAATTTCAATGATTCTATTTCCTGTTTATTTTGCTGAATTCCATCTATCAGCGATTTTTCCAACTGCCATTGAGCCCTGAATTTTGATTGTTCCTGTTTCAGATTGGCTATTTCTTCATTCAGAATTGAAAGCTTTTTTTCATCTTTTTCGCGTTTGATGGCTTCCCGCTCAATTTCCAGCTGCATAATTTTCCGGTCAATCTCGTCCAGTTCCTGCGGTACCGAATCCATTTCCAAACGCAGTCGGGCAGCAGCTTCGTCCATCAGGTCGATGGCTTTGTCGGGCAAAAAGCGTTCGGTGATGTAACGCTGCGAAAGTTCAACAGAAGCAATAATCGCTTCATCTTTGATCCTGACTTTGTGGTGATTTTCATACCGTTCCTTCAGTCCGCGCAAAATGGCGATGGCGCTCAGAGTGTCAGGTTCGTCCACATTCACAATCTGGAAACGGCGTTCCAAAGCCTTGTCTTTTTCGAAGTATTTCTGGTATTCATTTAGTGTGGTTGCACCAATGGCGCGCAGTTCACCACGCGCCAAAGCAGGTTTCAGGATATTGGCGGCATCCATCGCACCTTCGCTTTTGCCAGCACCAACCAGGGTATGTATTTCATCGATAAAAAGAACAATCTCCCCATCGGCAGCGATCACCTCATTTACAACAGCTTTTAAACGTTCTTCAAATTCGCCTTTGTATTTGGCACCTGCAATCAAAGCTCCCATATCAAGAGAAAAAAGCTGTTTCGATTTCAGGTTTTCGGGCACGTCGCCACGCACAATTCGTTGTGCCAAACCTTCTGCAATGGCTGTTTTTCCGGTTCCGGGTTCACCAATCAGGATCGGATTGTTCTTGGTTCGGCGGGATAAGATCTGAAGTATTCTCCGGATTTCGTCATCACGGCCAATAACAGGATCGAGCTTTCCATCACGGGCTCGTTGATTAAGATTGACCGCAAAACGGTTGAGCGAATCAAATTTATCTTCGGCGCTCTGGCTATCCACTTTGGCGCCTTTCCGAAGTTCTTTGACCGCCATTTCAAGGTCTTTTACAGCCACTCCTGCATCTTTCAGCATCCGGCTGATGGTATCGCCGGTTTCCAAAAGTCCCATCAGAATATGCTCAACCGAAACAAACTGGTCGTTCATTTTCTGCATGATGGCAATGGATTTCTGCATCGCCTTGTTGGCATCCGATGATAAATAAGGTTCGCCGCCTGTAACTTTTGGGTACGATTCTACAATGCGATCCAACGCCTGCTGAATAACCACCGGGTTCGCTCCCAGCTTTTTAAGTAAAAATCCAACTACATTTTCAGCTTCATGAAAAAGACCCTTTAAAATGTGCCCTGTTTCAATGGCCTGTTGCTGCTTGCCCTGCGCTACAGTAAAAGCATATTGAACAGCTTCCTGCGACTTGATGGTGAAATTGTTGAAGTTCATATATTCTATTTTTAATTTTTTCCTGAATAAAGATAAGGATTTGAGCTGATCAAATGGCTTGCCAAAGAAACAAGTATCAGTTTTCAGCCGCCAACTGGCGAACAAATTCCATGGTTAAAGACAAATTGACTGTTTATGAGTTGATATACGGAAATTAATACCAGTTGGCCACTGAATTCGTGGGAAGTCACAGAAAACAGTTGCGGCTATCAGATTAATTACATTCGATTGCTGTCAAAATTTGTTGATCTCAGTTACGATTGCAACGGTGAAAAAGACGGAACTGCTTTCATTGATGCCATTGGCAAATGTGCTGGTGGAAATACTGGAATTGTACCGGAAACCGATCCTGATAAATACACCGCAAATGCCGGAGAATTCGAATAAATCCTACCTCAGTCTTTTCACATTTTTGCCGATAATAACAAGCGCTGGCATGGGCGGTTTTTCACTGGCCATAAGCTGTTCAATGTTTCCGAGCGTACCTTCAAAAGTACAGGCATCGGGTTGTGAAACTTTGCTTAGTATCTGAACTTTTATTTCGGGTGAAAGAGAATTTTCAATCAACCGCTGCGCCAGTTTGACCAACTTGCTGAGTCCCATATAAAAGATAATCGGAGAACCTGAATTCAGCACTGAAACAAAAGATTCGAGGTCACAGAAATCACCTTCGCGATAATTCCCCGTACCAAAAAGAACCATGCTGTTTTTTCCACGTTCTGTAAGTGGAATTCCATACAAAGAAGCGGCGCCAAGCGCGGAGGTTACTCCGGGAATTACTTCGTAGTCAAGGTTGTTTTCAATACAAAACCGGATTTCTTCGGCTCCGCGCCCAAAAATCATCGGATCTCCTGATTTCAGGCGAACCACTTTTTGTCCTTTTTCGGCCAATTCAATAATTAGCTGATTGATCCATTCCTGCCGGTCAGTCTGATCCTGTCCATCCTTATATAATTTTCCAACATAAATCCGCTGAGCTTCAGGTCTTGAGAGGTTCAAAATTTCATCGCTCACCAATGCGTCATGCAGAATACAATCCGCTTCCTGAATGCGTTTCAGCGCTTTTACCGTCAGTAATTCAGGATCGCCGGGACCAGCGCCAACGATGGAAATCATAATAGCCTCCCCCAACCCCTCCGAAGGAGGGGAGAAAAAAAGCATTGAACATTAGTCGTGCGAATCATGCAGGTATCCTTTTTATGTTATAATCATTGAGTCCAGATAGTCCATCGGACTTGAGTAGATAAACTGATAATTGAGCAACCGGATAAGTTTGCTGCTGTCGATGGTTTTAAAGGCGGCAAGTTCTTCAGAAATTACCGGAAGCGGTAATCCTGATTGTTTTGCTGCTTTTTCGTAGAAGTCTTTTTTCATCGGATGTTCAGGGCAACAGGCATTCAGTGTTTCGCCCCAAAGTTCCTGTTTGATGATGGCTGAAATTATTCCTATACAATCGTCCTGATGAATCAGGTTAACCGGCGCGTTGGCTATTGGCTGAGTCGATTTCAGGAGAAAACGTGCAGGATTGCGATCGGCGCCAATTAAGCCGCCAAACCGAATGATGGTGGTTTTAAATCCGGATTGTTCTCTCAATAAATTCTCTGCTTCGGCCAATGCCCTACCACTTGCTTTGTCAGGAACCGAAATGTCTTTTTCATGCGCAAGTTGGTTTTGGTCGGGATAAACAGAGGTTGATGAAATGAAAATAACCTTCTGAATTCCAGACTTCAGGATAAATGGGATCAAACGTCTGATCTGCGATGGAAAAACCTGCTCAACACCTTCGATTCGGCGGGGAGGAATAGAAATAATCAATACATAGCAATTAAAAAAATCCGGATCATCCAGGATGACTTCGGTATCAGATAAAACCAACCGGAACGGCAAAATACCTTCATCTTTTAACAATCCAAATTTTTCTTCTGATGTAACTGAACCTTTCACTGTAGATCCTTTTTCCAGAAAATGATTTGCAAGTGGCACTCCGAGCCATCCGCATCCAAGAATTGAGATTGTTTTATTTTTTATCTCCATTTTTTGAGTTCAAAGTATTTTTTGCTCTTTAACAATTGAGGTGATTAATGCCTAAAATCTGAGCCTTTCAATGTTTCTTTCACGTATTGTTTGCGTATCACAAAATCGCCCAGCTTTTCACCTTCAGTCCGATTCGCGGCGTAATCGGCAATGATTGGCTGCAATTCGGCCAGAATTTCGTCTTCGGTAAGCGTTTCCTTGTAGAGCGTATTCAGGCGGGTTCCGATAAAATTTCCGCCCAGATAGAGGTTGTAGTGACCTTCTGATTTACCGACAAAGCCAATTTCCGCCAGATATGGCCTTCCGCAACCATTCGGGCAACCGGTCATCCGAATCACAATTTCTTCTTTTAACAATCCATGCTGATCGAGAATTGTTTCGATTTTGGTGACCAGCGATGGCAGATACCTTTCAGCCTCGGCAAAAGCCAAACCGCAGGTATTCAGCGCGACACAGGCAATAGAATTTTGACGAAGGCCCGAAATTTCACCGGGCAAAACGCCGTTTTCTTTTAAAATCAGGCTTATTTTCTTCTTCTCTTCTGAAGTCACATTTGCGATAATCACATTCTGGTTTCCCGTCAGGATAAATTGGCCGGCAATAGTTTGAGCCACTTCGCGCAACGCAGATTTCATTTTATACTCCCCTTTGTCGGCAACGCGTCCACCTTCAATAAAAAGAGTTAAATTCCATTTCGAATCTGTGCCTCTTTTCCAGCCAAGCCGGTCGCCATTGCGGGTAAAAGCGTATGGTTTTGCTTCCTGAAATTCATACCCAAGGTATTTTTCCACTTCCTTTTTGAACCAGTCGAGACCGTGATTGTCGATGGTATATTTCATTCTGGAAAGCTTGCGGTTTTGCCGGTTTCCGTTGTCCTTCTGAACGAGCAACACTTTTTCAGACACCTCAAGCACCTGTTCCGGAAGGCAAAACCCAATTACATCGGCCAATCGAGGATAGGCTTCAGGAATGCCGAAAGTTGAACCCAATCCTCCACCAACAGTTACATTGTAACCAACAATTTTACCGTTTTCAACAATGGCAATAAAACCCAAATCCTGCGAAAACACATCGCTGTCATTGTAGGGAGGAAGTACTACCGCGATTTTAAATTTACGCGGAAGATAGCGGTCGCCATAAATTGGTTCAACATCCTTTTTGCTATCCGCAATCAATTTCTTGTCGAGCCAGATTTCGTGGTAGGCAGTAGTTGATGGCAGCAAATGTTCGCTGATCCGGCGGGCTGTATCGTACATTTCAGCGTGTAAAGGCGATTCTGCCGGGTTCGGATGGCACATCACATTACGGTTAACATCGCCGCAGGCAGCAATGGTATCCATCAAACTATCATTCATTGCCTGAATGGTTTTCTTCAGGTTGGTTTTAATTACCCCATGCAGTTGAAAGGTTTGACGGGTAGTAAGTTTCAGCGTATGATTTGCATATTTTTCCGAAATTTCATCCATTTTCAACCATTGCGACGGGCTCACTACCCCACCCGGAATCCTGACACGAATAAGAAACGAAAAGGCAGGTTCCAGCTTTTGGCGTTTGCGTTCTTTCTCCAGATCGCGGTCGAATTGCTGGTACATTCCGTGAAACTTTGATATTTGAGTGTCGGCAAAAGCAATTGAACCCGTTATCGGGTCGGCCAGGCTTTCTACCAGCGTACCCCGCAAATAGTTGCTATCGTATTTAATCTTTTCCAGTTCTGATAATTCACTCCAATTGATACTTTCACTCATTGCAATCTGTTTAATGTTAAATGCTCTGTTCTCCATACTTCCGTCTTCTGACTTCGGTCTTCGGTCTTCGGTCTTCCGACTTTTAATACACATCCGTTTGAAACCGTTTTTCCTTTTTCAATTTTTTCAGAAATTCCAATGCTTTTTCTTCGCTCATTCCGCCTTGCGTCTCAAAAATTTGCAGCAATGCTTTCTGAACATCGCGGGCCATCTGTTTCATATCACCGCAAAGATAAATACTTGCGCCTTTTTTCAGCCATTCATAAATTTCCTTTTGCTTTTCAATTAGCCGGTGCTGCACATATATTTTTTGCTCCTGATCGCGCGAAAAGGCTACATCAATTTTTTCCAGATAGCCGTCTTTGATCAGTTTTTGCCATTCAAGCTGGTATAAAAAATCAGAACTGAACCGTCTTTCGCCAAAGAAAAGCCAGGTTTTTCCTTTCTGGTTATTGGCTTCGCGTTGCTGAAGAAATGCACGGTATGGTGCGACACCCGTACCCGCTCCCACCAAAATAACCGGAGTTTCCTCATTTTCAGGAAGTTTAAATGACGGGTTTTTCTCAATAAAGACGGAAACCAATGAATCCACGTCAATCTGATCGGCCAAATAACTTGAACATGCACCCGATCGTTCGCGTCCGTTGTGCGAATACCTGACACGGGAAACGGTGATGTGGACTTCTTCGCCCACGGCAGATTGACTGGATGAAATGGAATACAGTCGGGCAGGAAAACTACGCAGAACCTGAACCAATTCCTGCTCAGTCAGATCTGCCGGAAATTCCTCCAGCAAGTCCAAAACATCGTGTCCGTATAAATATTGGTCTGATTTTTCTTCACTTTCAATTACTTCCTGAAGCTTTGGGTCAGCAGTTTTTTCAAAGTATAACTGAATGACATCGCGGGTTAAAATGGTAATTTCCAGGTAATTTAAAAGTGCCTCCTGAATTGAAAATTCACCTTCCTTAATTGTCACAGTCTCTGAACCGTCGAATCCTTTGAATTTCAAAATCCCATCGACCAAAGCTGGTGGATTGCTGGCCAAAATTCCGACCGAATCGCCCGGTTCATAAGTAATTCCTGATCCTTCAAGCGATAACTCTACATGATAAACTTCCTTGTCCGAATCACGTCCGGTAATTTTTACTTTATCGAGTACAGTTGCCTGAAAAGGATTTCTTCGGGTGTATTCCTGAACTTCAGCAGTAGTACTGACACTTTCAAACACATTTGAACTTGCTTCAGTTTCAGCAAAAATGCTGACGAACTGGTTCATCCAGCGATCAACATCGTCTTCAAAATCAACATCAAGTTTCAAAATTGGCAAAATGGCTTGTGCACCTGCATGGGTCAGAGCAAGGTCGATATCGATACCGGTTTTGCAAAATAGTTTGTAACTTTTATCTCCCAAAGCAACTACTGCATAGTTTAATGCGGGTAATTTCGGGGAGCGTTTTCCGGTAATAAACGCATGGAAATCTTCGGCCATTGCCGGTGGTTCTCCCTCGCCATGTGTGCTGACGATAAACACCACATTGGTTTCAGACGAAAGTTGACGGGTTTTATACTCATCAAGTGCAATGGAATTTACTTCAACGCCTTTGCTGGCAAGTTTTTCAGACAGTTTTCCTGCAATGGTTTTGCTTCGTCCGGTGTGAGTGCCGTATAATATTGTCAGTTTTTTATTGCTTTTTGCCTGAACTACAGTATTGACGGGCTGAATGCCGGTGGATGATGCCAGCAATCCCTGAAAATAACCGTTTATCCAGAGTAACTGTTCCCGGTTCAAACCGGCAGAAAGGCTCGACAAAGCGCCTAACTGTTGTTCATTTAATGGACTTAATTGTATGGTCATATTTATTGAGTTTTTTCCTTTTCCAAATATTCCTGAATCAAATTTCGCAGCCGGATGGATTCATAAACATCCTGGGCATTTGAGCTTACTGCAACATTGATATTTCCATCTTTATATATAGCTGGTGAAACAAACTGGCAAAGCGAAGGTTTATCGTGAATGTTAACCAGAACACCTGCTTCCCGTCCGTCAATGGCAATCTGGCGGTCGAGTTCTTCATTGTTGGTACACGAATAAAGCATCAGGTAGCCTTGCAGGTCACTCTTTTCGTATCTTTTTTCGTAGCATATAATCCCGCTTGACTTTATCTCGTCAATGATGTCTTCGGCAACCACTTCGAGTTTGGCGCCAAAACGTTGTAAAATACTGATTTTCTTCAATGCGCTTTGTCCTCCACCAATAATCAGTATTTTTTGATCAGAAATATCAATTGAAATGGGTAAATAGTTTTTCATCTGCAGCATTTGTTATTTAAATCTGATAATCACTTCCTGTATTTTTGATGCGCCCGAATTTTATTTTGTTCCAGGTTCTTTCATGTAAATAATAAAGTATCATTTTGGTAAATACTTCCACCCCTCCGATTGCAAGAGCCAAGTCGAGTTTCCCTGTAATCAGCATCGAAATCAGAATGGTATCAAGTGTTCCGATCGTGCGCCATGATACCGATTTTGCAATGCTCCTGTATGATTTCTCTGCCATTTGTTGTTCACTTATAGTTAAAAAAAAAGCTCTTCCGGATTCCAGAAGAGCTTATAAATATCATGGTAAAATCTACCTACAAATTTTTCATCTTCTGAAATTGAGAATTTAACCACATACACATATACATGTTGCCGGTAGAATTCATTTTTACTATTTCAGATGAAAAATTGTACATATAAAAATACTTTACGGTCTGTTATTATTTTGATTTTGCAAATGTAACTTCAAAATCCATATATCAAAGCTAAATAATGTTTATTTTTCGTTAAATCATCAAAAAGTACATTGATGGGTTTTATATTTGCAGTTCATTCAGGTTTTTTATATGCCCAATTCTGATGTTTTCTATTTCAATCCCACCTGTGAATTAGCAGTTGCCAATGGCTCTTTCAGTTATATGCCGCCACGCTTACTACGCGAATTTGAGCGGGATTGTTCGGTTTTACCCTTTGTTTTCGGTACTTCAGGCGATTTTGTTCTAACTGAAAAAATGCCATCCAAAGAATTTATACTGAAATTGACTGATGCCGGATTTGAAATGCCTGAATTCTGCACATTAAAAGAATTGATTTCAGGAAAAACAGAAACTATTGGCTCAATTTTGCCGTGGGGCTGGAGTCCGGCTGCCCACTTCTACCTAAAAGATCTGAAAGCAAAATGCTCACCCGAATTTCGTGAAAGTCCGGTTTTTAGCTGGAAGGAAGGGCACAAAACACTGTTTGAACGAATTACGTCCCTTCATTTTCTGGCAGACTTTCTGGAACAAAACCCCTTTGAATTTTTCATTGATCAGGAATTTATTGGAACCAAAGTCACTACAATTGAAGGAATTGAAGAACTTTTAAATAATCAGTTTCCGCTTGTACTGAAAGCGCCTATGAGCAGCTCCGGACGAGGAATCCAGATCATCCGAAAACAAACACTCAACACCTCGAACAGACAATGGATTTCGGGTATTTTTAATCAGCAGAAATACCTGATTGCTGAGCCTTTCCTGAATAAAGTGATGGATTTCTCGTTTCAATTTAAAATAAGTAACGATGAACCTGAATATTTGGGGTATTCCGTTTTCGAAACCAACACGAATGGGCAGTATCAAGGCACTTTAATTCATCCGGAAACAGAAAGATCCGTCATTTCAGGAATAAATCTGGAAATGAAAACGAAAATCGGAACAACGGCTTTGTTGCTAAAAAAAGCGCTAAAAGATTCGGTTTATGCGAAACTGCACCGTGGCTTTTTAGGTATCGACGCAATGATTTACAAAACTAAGGAAGGATTAAAAATTCAGCCTTGCATAGAAATAAACAGCAGGATGAACATGGGAATTCTGACAACCCAAATTGAAAATAAAATTCATGATAACACTTCAGGAAAATTTGCACTTTATTATGGTAGCCGCGGCGAATTTAAAAGATTTGCTGAAAATATGACTCTGGAACATCCATTGAAAATCAGCAATGGCAAGCTAAGTTCCGGTTTCCTTTCATTGATTGAGCCTGATACAGAGACACAATTTGGCGCTTATTTCTCTTTAACTGCGGCCAGATAATGATTAATGGTATCGAGAAGGTACTTCAGCCGAATAGGCTTTGTGATAAATTCATCGCATCCGGCTTCCATACATAACTTTTCCTCACCTGAAAGGATAAACGCAGTTTGAACGACAATAATGATAGATGGGAATTCGGTTTTAATAATCCGGGTGGCTTCAATTCCATCCATTTTAGGCATATTAATGTCCATTAAAACCAAATCGATGTGGTTATTTCTAACAATTTCAACTGCATCAAGGCCATTTTTCGCCCATATAAGTTGAGATTTTGTTTTCCGGAGGGCGGCTTCAAAATAGATATTACTCGTTTCGTTGTCTTCAACGATCAAAACTGTTTTCCCTTCCCACAAATAACTGTTGTCATTATAATCCATTTTGTCAGTTTTAAATTTTTTAAATATTTCTAAGCTCCAATTGTTGGTTAATACGTTCAATCACATGAACTAAATCATCATTATTAAAAGGTTTTCCTAAATAATCATCCATTCCTACCGACATAAAAATCGCTTTATCGCTTTGAAGTGTATTGGCCGTCATCGCAATAATTGGAATCCGGTTCACAACATTGTTGTTTTCTTCCCATTCACGAATGATTGTTGTTGCCTCCACTCCATCCATTCCGGGCATTTGAATGTCCATTAATATTGCATCAAATACCTCATTTTTAAACATTTCTACAGCCTGAAATCCATCAGCCGCCACACTTACACAGTGACCCATTTTCACCAGATTTAAGGTAGCGACTTTTTGGTTAATAACATTGTCTTCTGCCAAAAGAATTTTAAGTTTTTTAACACTTATTTTTGATGGATTTAATTTCTTCTCATCAGGAACAATTATACTTTGCTTCGATATGCCAAATTCACAATCAAAATAAAAAACAGCTCCGTTTCCTTCCTCGCTTTTTATTCCAATATTTCCATTCATGAGTTGAACCAGGTTTTTTGAAATGGCAAGTCCAAGGCCGGTTCCTCCGAAATTTCGGGTTGTTGATACTTCGGCCTGTGAGAATGATTTAAACAATTTAGATTGATTTTCAGGTGAAATCCCAATTCCGGTATCCTGAACTTCAAATTTCAGGACAACTTTATCTTCATTGATCCGGATTGTTTCGACATTGATTTTCACATATCCGGCTGTGGTAAATTTGATTGAATTATTGCACAGATTGATTAATACCTGCTTTAAACGCAGCGGGTCACCAACCAACATTTCAGGAACTTCAGGAGCCAGCGAATAGCTGAATTCCAGTCCCTTTTGATCGGCTTTGTATCTGAGTAATTTTATGACTTCACCCACTTCATCGCTCAATTTGAAGCGAATACTTTCGAACGTGATCTGCCCGGCTTCAATTTTTGAAAAATCGAGAACATCGTTAATAATTATCAACAGATTGGCACCGGATATTTCTATAATATCCAAATATTCAAGTTGTTCCTTGGTGAGGTTGGTTCTTTTCAATATATCTACCATGCCAACAATTCCGTTCATTGGAGTGCGGATTTCGTGCGACATGTTGGCCAAAAAAATTGCTTTTGCTTTCGCAGCCGCTTCGGCCAATTCTTTGGAATGGATGAGTTCATCCTGTGTTTTGCGAAGGGTAAGATGCAAGTTTACCCTTGCCAGAAGTTCTTCTTTACTGAACGGTTTTGGAATATAATCGACTGCACCAAGGAGAAACCCTTTGGTGATGCTGTCTTTTTCCTTTTTTGCTGTCAGGAAAATTATTGGAATATCATGCGTTTGAGGATTGGTTTTCAGGTGTGTACAAACTTCAAATCCATCAATATCAGGCAAAACTATATCAAGTAAAATCAAATCGAATTTATGTGCTTTTGCTTTTGCAATGGCCGATTTGCCATTTATCGCGGTAGCAATCAAATAACCCTGATCTGATAATATATCCTTCATCAGGTCAAGGTTTAGTTGAACATCGTCAACAATCAGTATTTTTGAAGGTTGTGTATTTTCTTTCATAACCTAAAAAGCTGTATTTAACCAGTTAATTATTTCTTCCGGATTTAGTATCTTTTTTGCGGCATTTAACCTGATCGCTTCTTTTGGCATTCCAAAAATGACTGCTGATTTTTCATCCTGGGCAATTGTCATAGCGCCGGCTTCATACAATTCGAGCAAACCTTTTGCACCATCTGAACCCATTCCTGTGAGTATTATGGCAACAATATTTTTTGCCGGAAATTTCTTTGCCGAATGAAACAAAACTTCAACCGATGGACGATGTCTGTTGACCAATGGTCCCATCTCCAGCTTGCATTTGTGCTGCCCATTCTCTTTTACCAAAAGTAAATGATTAAACCCATTTGCAATATATACGCTGCCCTGTTGCACGATATCGCCCTGTTCAGCTTCCTTCACATTGAGTTTGCACTCCTGATTTAATCGCTTGGCGAAGGCTCCGGTAAATTCTCCGGGCATGTGCTGAACGATCATAATTCCAGGCAAATCGGTTCTCAGATTTTTCAGAATCTTCGATATAACCTCGGGTCCTCCGGTAGAAGCGCCAATTAAAATAAACTTATCGGAGTGCAGATTGGAAACAGGGGCAATTGTAGCCGGATTATCTTTCGAATGAACGGCATCTGTTAAGGTTTCCCTTGTGGGTTTTAGCCTGACACTTTCAGTCATTGACGCTGCTTTTACTGCATCTGTAATCCGGATACTGTATTCCTCCATTTGTTCCGGAGTAGAAAGTTTAGGTTTGGTAATTATCTCGCGGGCACCAAGTTTAAGTGCGCGAATTCCTTTTTCTGAACCTTCGCCGGCGTTAGATGAAATAACGACCACCGGAATTGGATGCTGTTTCATTAATTTCGAGAGAAAAGTCAGCCCGTCCATGCGGGGCATTTCAATATCAAGGGTAATTACATCAGGAAGGTTTTCAGCAATTTTCTTTACTGCATCATACGGATCAGACGCGCTTGAGATTACATCAATTTCCGGATCCTGATTCAAAATCTGTGTCAATGTTATTCGCATTGTAGCCGAATCATCTACCACCAAAACTTTAATCTTCCTGCTCATTTGGCTTCATTTTGATTGTTTTTAACCAGGTACTTTTGCAGCACCTCTCCGGTTCCGGTATTAAAATGAATTTTCCGGCCCAGTTTTCCACCTGTACTCGAACTGGTCACCGGAATCCCCAATTCTGAAATAAACTTATGTGCCAATTCGATATTTCTACGCCCAACATTAAAAACGGATACTTGTTCAGTAAGTAATTCAGCCCCGCCAAAAATTTTACATACAATGTCTTCTTTTTTTACGCCAAAGTCAAGCATTTTTTGTAATAATTGGGCAATTGCCACATTTCCGTATCTCGGTGATTCCAGTCCTTCGCCATTCCAGTATGGAAGCATAAAATGATTGATCCCGCCAATGCATTTTTTCTTGTCGAACAAACATACCGATACACACGAACCGAGAATGGTTGTTACCCATTGCGGCTCTTTGCATATCCATATCGTTGAAGGATGAAGAAAATGTTTCATTTGACGGACGTTGCTCATTAGTAGCTCGTTTCCGAATCAAGAATAAACCCTTCCAGATCATCCCAGTCATTTGTTTCGGCGCTTTCAGGAATAGAAACAGTTATCCTTATGCCCCCGTCAAAATTATCATTGATGCTCACTGTTCCGCCCAACAAATTGGCATAAGCCAAAACGATTGATAAACCCAACCCATGACCTGTATTTATGGAATTGATCTTTTCATCCAATTGTTTGAAACGATCAAATATAATCTTCTGGTTCTCAGGTACGATGCCTTTCCCATGATCAGAAACCTCCACCGATAGAATCCTGTTACTAAAAATGAACACAATTTCAATGGTTGAATCGCAGTGACTAAATTTTATTGAATTGCTGATCAGGTTCTTAAGTATCAAATCCAGTTTTTCCCTGTCTGATAAAAACATGAGCGATTCGTCTGGTTCTGATTCATTTATAAAACTTGTCGCCAGCCTGATTTTCTTTTTCTTCAACTGCTTACTGAAATATTGGTTCAGGTGGTCGCTTAAATCCTTTATACTGAAACTTGATAATTTAATTTCATCCATACCAGCTTCGTTGCCAGCAGCCGCAAAAATATTCTTCAACTGAAAATCGAGGTGAAAAGCTTCGTCGAAAATTAGTTCAGCCATACGGTGGGCGGTGCCCATTTGACCTTCGTTAAGTTGCTGAATGTTTTCGGCCAAAGCAAGAACACTTGCAAACGGGTTGACGATTTCATTGGTAATATTGCTGATAAAATGACCTTTGAATCGCTCTGAATCCCGAAGTTTTTCGTTGACTTTATGAAGATTCCTGAGTAATTCATCATTTTCAGATTGAAGCTGTGAAAGCTGCTTTCGGCAATTTCCCATCTCATTTTCACTTTTATTTCCGGAATAATTCATAAGCTCATATTTTTTTTAACATATACACTCGGGGCAATCGACCTGATTGGCAGGTTCATATTAATAAGCGATTCGGAATGCCCAATAAATAAAAAACCACCGTCAACCAACCTGTCCAACACTTTTGTCAATATTTCAATTTGCACTGCCTGTTCAAAATAAATCAATGTATTCCGCAGAAAAACAACATTGAAATCATCTTTAAGCTCATACAAATCGTCCATTAAATTTAAGTAGCCGAACCGAACTTTATTGCGAATTTCTTTTACAAGCCGAACTTTTTGATCATTTGAACTCTTGCTTTTCAGAAAATATTTTCGTTTCAACTCCATTGAAATTTCATCAACCTGTGCCATCGGATAAATGGCTTCTTTGGCCGCTTTAAGCATCCGGGTCGAAATATCGGTTGCAGTTATAAAATAGCTCAAATTACAGCCTGAAGTGCGAATGAATTCTTCGATTGTGATTGCAACTGAATATGCCTCCTGACCACTTGAACAGCCCGCACTCCAGATCTTCATTTGCGAAATTCTGTAATTCGGCATTTGTTTCTGAAATTGAGGAAGTATTATATCTGTCAGAAAATCGAAATGCGCACTTTCCCTGAAAAATT
>Ga0351854_1062_pt1 | contig 15330 bp, 13 predicted proteins | sample BONcelHFGM3001C9_FD_206793 | JGI IMG/M metagenome (GOLD analysis project Ga0351854, IMG submission 206793) | Enriched cells from coal bed in the Powder River Basin, Montana, United States - BONCAT cells FGM rep2 HSBNCT.FGM.300.1.C9 ...
CCCGACTTAACATTTACCGATTGTTTGAAGTCAGCCGAAAAATCTTCAAGTGCATTAAACTTACTTTGAAGTTCAACAAGTTTTGTTGATTGACCGAAGTTTAACGCGGTTATAATGAATAGTGATAAAAATAATAATTTCATAAATGAATTCAATTTCTGTTAAAAGTTTAGACGTATCAAATATTACGAAGTATCGTTTCGAGTTGTTCTTCATTTTCAACAATTACTTCTCTGGCTTTACTTCCATCATTTGGACCAACAATACCGGCTTCTTCAAGTTGATCAACAATTCTTGCTGCACGCGAGTAACCGAGTTTTAATCTACGCTGTAGTAATGAAACCGAACCTTGCTGATATTTAACAATAACCCTGGCTGCATCTTCAAATAATGGATCAAGATCCTCAAGGAATTTCGCCCCGGCATCTTTTTTCTTATCATATAGAGAAGGGAGATAATACGGTTTCGAATAACCTTGTTGTTTCTGAATAAATTGAGTGATTCTCTCAACTTCATCAGTGGTAATAAACGCATTTTGAATTCGTATTGGTTTTGGAGTCCCGGTTGGAAGATATAACATATCACCTCTTCCAAGTAATTGTTCAGCACCGTTCATATCAAGAATTGTACGCGAATCAATTTTAGTCGCAACTTGATAAGCTATTCTTGCACTGAAATTTGCTTTAATTACCCCCGTAATTACATTTACTGAAGGGCGTTGCGTTGCGACAACTAAATGGATTCCAACTGCGCGTGCAAGTTGAGCCAAACGTGCAATCGGTTCTTCAACTTCTTTTCCGGCGGTTATCATTAAATCGGCTAACTCATCAATTATAACAACAATGTATGGTAGAAAATGATGTTTAATTTTTTCATCATCTTTTGGTTTACGGGTTGGGTCTAAAATCCTCTGATTATAATCTATGATATTACGAACGCCAGCTTTTGCAAGTCTATCATATCGCTGTTCCATTTCATATTCTACCGCTTTTAATAGAAGAATTGCATTTTGTGGAACGGTTACTATTTCTTCATCTAAATCGGGTGAAACTGCAAGATAATGTCGTCTTAAAGATTTGTAAAATGAAAGTTCAATTTTTTTAGGATCAATGATTGCAAGTTTTACTTCAGACGGATGTTTTGCAAATAAGAGACTTGTGATAATCATATTGATGCCGACACTTTTTCCCGAGCCTGTTGATCCGGCAATTAACATGTGTGGCATCTTAGCGAGATCAGTTAAATAAACATCTCCTGCTATTGTTTTTCCGAAAGCCAATGGGAGTTCAAATTTTGATGCTGAAACTGTTCCCAATACTGATTTTGCAACAACCAATGAAGCATTCAAATTTGGAATTTCCACACCGATTGCACTTTTACCCGGAATCGGAGCGATAATTCTTATTCCTCGCGCAGCTAATGCGAGGGCAATGTCATTTTCTAAACTAACAATTTTACTGATCTTTACACCGGGAGCAGGTTTGATTTCATACAAAGTTACAACAGGGCCCGGAGTTACTGAAATATCTTCAATTTCAATATCAAAAAGTGCCAGCTTTTCTTTTAATAATTCGGCATTTCGTTTTAATTCATCTTCGGCAACTTTGAAATCTTCTTGTGGAATTGGATCAAGGATTTCAAGTGTCAATCGATTGTACTTTATTTTTTCATCCCACGGATCAGGCTTCTCTGCTTCTTTCTCACGTATTTCGGTAACATCACCAATTAAATCAGCCTTTGGAACTACCCCGCCCGGTTCTTCAGGGGGAAATTCTTCAACTTGAACCTTTGCCTTCTCCCCTTTTTTCTTTTGAACTTTTTCATCACTTACTTTTACATTTTTCATCTCATCGGGGATAGCAGAATTTTTCTCATTTTCTGCCAGTTCATTTTTTCGAAGGATTCTAATTGTAGTATCCTTTTTATCCTCCGATAAAACTGATTCATCTTGAATAGTCGATGGTTCCTTCTTTTTATTTTTTTCTCGAAGGGACTTTATCTTATCGAGATTATCTTCACTCTTTTCATCTTTTTCTATCTCTGCTTCAGTTTCATCATTACCATTCAATTTATCTTGTGCATATTCAACAGATGAAGAAAAAAGTGATTTTAACAAATGAAAAAACTTCTCAATTTTAATATCAAAGGCTATTACTAAAGTTATTATCATTAAGGTAATAATTAGCAGAAGACTTCCGATGCTACCGAGCAGCATACCGAGTAAGCGTCCAATATATTCACCAACTTCACCTGATAATTCATACCAGTCAAAAAGAATTCCGAGTTTTATTCTTAATACACCAAAAAAACCGGCAAATAAAATTCCGGTAACCAACATAAAATTGGTTGTGTTGAGAAATCTTTTTAATGTAATTGCGTGGAAGAAAGAGAAGCCTGAAATGAAAATTATGATCGGGAAAATAAAAGCGAAGAAACCGATTGTAGATTTGAACAAAAAACTTGAAATATAAACACCGAAAATTCCAAGCCAATTTGAAGCAGACAATTTTACTGTTGAATCTCCAAGTAGACCTAAAATGGTCATTATTGGATAGTCTAAAAGATATTCATCTGTACGTGAATAAGTTAGAAGGCTTAAGAAAATTATTAATGAAAAGAGAATAAGAAAAAGTCCCCAGATTTTTTTCTTTTTATCTGAGGACAAAGTGAAAAGTGACGATCCATTTTCCGGTTTTGAAGTTTGTTTGGTTACCGGTTTAGTTTTTTTTGCCATAATCTAAAATTAGGTTTCCGATATATGAACAGCTTCCGTTTTGGGATGCTGCAAAATTTTAATAACATTGCTTGAGAAGACCGGAATTATCGGAATCGTGTTTAATTTGCTGCAATATTTTAGATCTTCTTCGAAACCATTTTCGAATAATATTTTTCCATGCTCAGATTCTGACAGCATCTTTTTTAAGTTTTTACCGAGTGATTTAGCCAATGTTAATGCGGCTAAAGATGAATCTGTCAGTTCTGATTCATTTGTTAATGATGACAATTCGCCTACTAACTTACCTGCACAAATTGTGTCTTCCAAACTAAATAAACCGTTTCTTCCTGAACAGAGAATTTCGACATTATTATTCAACTCAATCAAGTAATGTGCTACTGCTGATAAATTTTGGAAAGAACAAATTATAGAATGCTCAGAAAATTTTGATTTTACAATTGCCTTTGAACCGTTAGAAGTGAAAAGAATTATCGATTTGCCGGAAATTGTTTCTGCGTTATACTCAAATGGAGAATTGCCTAAATTGAAACCGTCAATTTTCTTTGTGTTTCTTTCTCCGCCAAGCAAAGTTTGACCACCGAACATACTTCCAGAAACTTTCATTGCAAATTCAACCGAACTAACAGGAACAATTTCTTTTGCTCCATTTGCCAGTGCTGTAATAATTGTTGTTGTTGCACGAAGAACATCAATAATCACGGTGGTTTTCCCTGTGAAATAAAGCTCATCAACATTAGGAGGTGATATGATTACATTGATCTTCATTTATTAATCTTTTAAAAGTATTTTATTTTGTTTCTAATTTAGTCAAGAATTACTTTGTTAAAAAAGGTAATCGTACAACAGTTGAAGGAACTTCTTTCCCTCTAATTAAAAGGTTGATTATACTTTTTTCAACCGCATATTCTGATTCGACGTATGCAAGAGCAATCCCTTTTTCAAGCATAGGGCTTACTGTGCCGCTTGTTACATTACCAATTTTTTTACCATTAACAACTACGTCATAACCATGACGCGGAAAAGCTTTTTCATCAATTAGAAGCGGAACTAATTTTCGTTTTAATCCGGAATTTTTCGCTTGTAAAATAGCCTCTTTTCCTATAAAACTTTTTTTCTGGAGTTTAGTTATCCAACCAAGACCCGCTTCTAAAGGATTTGTAGTTTGATCAATATCATTTCCGTATAAACAGAAACCCATTTCTAATCTTAAAGAATCGCGTGCACCAAGTCCAACCGGTTGGATATTAAATTCTTTACCAGCCTCGAAAAGTGCATTCCACACTTGAGCGGCAACTGCTTCATCACCTTTGAAATAGAGTTCATAACCGAGTTCACCGGTGTAACCTGTTCGTGATAAAATCATTTCAACTCCGGCTACTTTAGCTTTCATAAAATGATAATACTCGAGATTAACTTCCTGATCAGTTATTTTTTGAATAACATTTTTAGACTCGGGACCTTGAACGGCAAGTAAAGAATAGTAATCACTTTCGTTAATAATATCAACATCGAATGAATTATTTTCATTCATCCAATTAAAATCTTTTTCTAAGTTTGATGCATTCACAACAAGCATGAATTCTTTATCGGAAATACAATAGACGAGTAAATCGTCAACTATTCCACCATTTGGATAACACATTGCAGAGTACTGAACACGTCCCGGAGTCAATTTTGAAGCATCATTTGTAGTAATTTCCTGGACAAACTCCAATGCTTTTTCTCCACGGATAAAAACTTCACCCATGTGGCTTACATCAAATACACCAACTGCATTACGAATTGCTTTATGTTCTGCAATTATTGAAGAATATTGGATCGGCATTTCAAAGCCTGCAAATTCAACAAGTTTTGCGTTATAATTTTTATGAATTTCATAAAACTTAGTTTTCTTTGTCACGTTCTGTTCCGTATAATGTTAAGAATTTATTTTTTTGATTTATCCCAATCACTTAAAAACTTTTTTAGGCCCAAATCGGTTAACGGATGATCAAAAAGTCTGGCAATAACACCGAATGGGATTGTGCAAACATCTGCACCGATTAATGCAGCCTCAACGAAATGCAATGGATGTCTGATACTGGCGACAAGTACTTGAGTCTGATAATCATAATTTTTGTAAATAGTAACAATTTGATTTATCAATTCCATACCGTTTGTACTGATGTCATCCAATCTACCAACAAAAGGGCTTACATAAGTTGCACCGGCTTTAGCCGCTAACACAGCTTGCGAAGCCGAAAAACATAAAGTTACATTTGTTTTAATTCCTTCATCAGAAAAAACTTTAACGGCTTTTAATCCTTCTCGAATGAGTGGAACCTTTACAACAATATTTTCATGAATTGCCGAAAGCAATCTTCCTTCTTTAATAATTCCGTCATAATCAGTTGAGATAACTTCGGCGCTAACCGGTCCGTCAACAATTGCAAGAATTTCATCGAGTAATTTGCGGAAGTCTTTTCCTTCTTTAGATACCAATGATGGATTAGTGGTAACACCGTCAACTAAGCCAAGTGCGGCGGCTTCTTTAATTTCTTCAATATTAGCTGTGTCAATAAATATTTTCATATAAACTCCCGGTTTTATAATTATCAAACATCTTCAGTTACATCTTTTTTAGAATTTGCAAGGATAAATCTAAACTGACGAATATTCAAGTTCGGTTCTTCAACTAACTTGATTCTCATTAAGTTTTTAAATTGCGCTTTTAAAATATAAGAAAATTTTCCTTCGCGCATCTTAGATGCTATTGTCGGATTACATTTTAAGATGAGTGATCTTCCCTGTTTTTGTCTCTTATACTTTTTGAGCCATTCTTCGATATCGTATAAAACGTGAGATTTTTTGGTTAATAGTCCGGTTCCTTCGCAATGAGGGCAAACTTCATTCATTGCTTGCGAAATATTTTGTCTAATCCTTTGTCGAGTGATTTCAACTAATCCAAAATCTGACATAGGTAAAACCGAAACTTTAGCTCTATCTCTTCTAAATTCTTTTCTTAATTCATCAAAAACTTTTTTGCGATTTTTTTCATCTTCAAGATCAATAAAATCGATTACTATTAAACCGCCAATATCTCGAAGCCTTAATTGGCGTGCAATTTCCCTTGAAGCTTCCAAATCTGTTTTAAGTGAATTTAGTTCTTGCTCCTTATTTGCTGCATAACGACCGCTGTTTACATCAATAACAACCATAGCTTCGGTATGTTCGATAATTAAATAGCCGCCACTTTTTAGCGGAACTTTTCTTCCGATTAAAGTTTTAATTTGCTCTTCAATTTTAAAAGTTTCGAAGATTGGACGTTGTGATTTATATAATTCGATTTTTTCGGCTAATTGAGGTTGAACTAATCCGACGTATGTTTTTATTTGTTTAAATAATTTTTTAGAATCAATAAAAACTTTAGAGACGTCAGCAGAAAATAAATCACGAATTACACTTGAGGTAGTATTTAAATCTTGATATAAAAGCGAAGGGGGTTCTTCCGATTTTACTGCGGCTTCGATCTCCTCCCAGGTTTTCTTCAAATATTTTAAATCTTCAGATAATGCTTCCTCAGATTGATTTCTTGCTACTGTACGAATTATTAGTCCACAATTATCGGGGAGTATACTGCGGGCAATGGTTCTTAATCTTCGTCTTTCTTTGAAATCATATATTTTTTTTGATATACCAATTTTGTCATCAAAAGGAAGTAAGACACAAAACCGACCGGGTAACGAAACAGAAGAGGTAACTCTAACCCCTTTATTACTTACCGGTTCCTTCGTGATTTGAATGATTATGTCCTGTCCCTTTTTTAATTTAGGGACGCCGTTAATCATATTGGCTGGATCTGTAGGTGGAGGAATTTCTTTCGAATTTTTCTTTTCGATGTCATCGTCATCGACAACTACATCAACATCTTCTCCAGCTAAGGCTTGAAAATCTTTTGTTCTCTCACCAATATCTGAAAAGTGGAGGAACGCATCATGTTTCATCCCAATATCAATAAACGCCGCTTTGATACCGGGGAGCACTCGGGCCACTTTACCAAGGTAAATATCGCCCACCATTCTTCTGTTCTCAGGATAGTCTACAAAGAAGTCGACTAAATTTCCGTCTTCTGTAATTGCGACGCGCGTTTGAGTAGCAGAGGAATTGATGATAATCTCTTTTATCATACAATTTCAAACTTAAAATTATTGTGTATATACTAAAATATCCGGTTATGCTTCCGCAGTTTTCTTCTGCATAATTGCAGTTGTTATAATATTCATCAATTAAGCTAAAAGGGATGAATAAAAAACCGTTCAGAAGACCGGACAGTTGTTTAACTATTTGTATAAAATAAATCAATCGAAAAACACTTTCGTTGAGTAAACTTTTATCCTTCCTAAATGGAAGATTTTTAAAATTTTAAAGAAGAATCAGTGTTGCCATTTTTAGGCAACACTGACAAACTAACATTTAGCCCTTAACTTCTTCTTGAGCACCTTCTGATGCAGTTAAGAGTTCTTTACGACTTAAACTATATTTACCGTTTTCAACTTTTAATAGTTTAACTTTGACTCTGTCACCTTCTTTAAGGTAATCTGTAACTTTGTTGACACGTTTTGTGTCGATTTGTGAAATATGCAATAAACCTTCTTTCCCTGGAAGGATTTCAACAAATGCACCAAAATCCATTATTTTGGTAACAAGACCATCGTAGATTTCACCAACTTCGGGTGTAGCTGTCATTCCTTTAATATGCTCTTTACATTTAGTTGCACTCTCTCTATTTGGAGAAGCAATGTTTATGGTACCATCATCACTAATGTGAATTTCAACACCAAATAATCTTTGCATACCTTGAATGGTTTTTCCACCGGGACCAATTATTAATCCAATCTGATCTGTTTCAACTTTAATTGTAATTAAACTTGGGGCATAATGTGAGATTGATTCACGTGGTTGACTAATTGCTTCATTCATGATTCCAAGTATGTGCATACGTCCATCTTTTGCTTGCGCAAGAGCATTTTCCATAATCTCAAATGAGATTCCTTGAATCTTGATGTCCATTTGAAGAGCGGTAATTCCATCAGCAGTACCGGCAACTTTAAAGTCCATATCTCCCAGATGATCTTCATTTCCAAGGATGTCTGAAAGGATTGCAAATTTATCGTCCTCCTTAATTAATCCCATTGCAATACCTGCAACAGCACTCTTAACCGGAACCCCGCCATCCATTAGAGCCAGAGAACCGGCACAAACAGTTGCCATTGAAGATGAACCATTTGATTCTAAAATATCAGAAATCAATCTAATTGTATAAGGGAATTTTTCTTCGGAAGGAAGCATATTTTTTAATGATCTTTCGGCTAAGTTTCCATGACCGATTTCTCTTCTTCCAACTCCGGTCATTCTTCCAACTTCACCAACGCTGAATGGAGGGAAGTTATAATGGAGTAGAAATCTTTTTGTGTGTTCCATTAAAAGTCCATCTATGATTTGCTCGTCATTCTTTGTACCGAGTGTAAGTGTTGATAAGCTTTGAGTTTCGCCGCGTGTAAATAATGCGGAAGCATGAGTTCTCGAAAGTACTCCGAGTTCAACAGTGATTGGACGAATTTGAGTAGTGTTTCTTCCGTCAAGCCTTAAACCTTCTGTTAAAATTCTTTCACGCATTAAATCTTTTTCAAGATCGTGCATGATAGCGCCAATTACCTTTTCTTGATCAGGATATTTTTCAGCTAATGCAGCTTTTACTTCGTTGTTCAACTCTTTATTAGCTTTACTTCTCTCTTCTTTTGCAAGAATTGAAGAGACGATACCTTTCAATTTTTCGGTTGCTAATGCTTTAACTTCAGCTACCAAATCTAAATTGATTTCTATGGCTACAACTTCACGTTTTGCTTTTCCGCAAGCTGCTACTAATTCATTTTGAAGGTTAACAATTTTAATAATTTCTGCTTGTGCAAATTTTAAAGCAGCAAGCATTACATCTTCACCTACTTCTTTAGCTTCACCTTCAACCATCATTATTGAATCTGCTGTTCCTGCTACAACCAATTCAAGATCACTTTCACCAAGCTGAATGTGAGTAGGATTAAGAATAAACTCTCCGTTAATTCTTCCAACACGAACTTCTGCAATTGGTCCATCGAAAGGGATATCAGAAATAGCGAGGGCAGCGGAAGCACCAACAGCACCAAGCATATCGGGATCATTTTCGCCATCATACGAGAATACTAAGGCAATAACTTGTGTTTCATTACGATAGGCATCAGGAAATAAAGGTCTTATCGGACGATCGATTAATCTTGCGCTTAAAATTTCTTTTTCGGTCGGTTTCCCTTCACGTTTAAAGAATCCACCCGGGAATTTTCCGGCTGCAGAAGATTTTTCTCTATACTCAACTTGTAACGGAAAATAATCTAAATCAGGTTTTGCTTCTTCAGATGCACATGCAGTTACTAATACCTGCGTATCACCTAAACGGACCATAACCGCGCCGTTTGCTTGTTTGGCATATCTGCCGGTTTCAATCGAAAGAGTTTTTCCGCCGATTACAACTTCTTTACTAACTAACATTCAAATACCTTACTTTCTTATATTCAATTCTTTAATAATGGTTCTATAACGGCTAATATCTTTAGCTATTAAATAATCCAATAATCTTCTTCTTTTACCAACAAGCATCATCAACCCTCTTCTTGAGTGGTGATCTTTTTTGTGCATGTTAAAATGTGATGTTAGATCATTGATTCTTTTTGTAATAAGTGCAATTTGTACTTCCGCTTTACCGGAATCTTTTTCGTTTACACCATACTTGGAAACTATTTCGAGTTTTTCTTCTTTAGTCATCTGACTATTTCTCCTTTTGATTTGATACGATATAACCCCAGAATTAACCGGGATTAATTATTTGTTAATTTGTTAAAATTTGCAAAGCAGTTGCTTTGTCTCTATTTATCTGTTGAATAAGTTCTTCCTTTGAATTGAATTTTTGTTCGTCTCTGATTCGATCAATAAATTCAACTTTAATCTCTTTATTATAAATATTTTCTTCAAAATCGAATATATGAACTTCAAGAATAATATTTTCAGTCTCTTGAAACGTTGGTCTATTACCAATATTCATTACACCGGAATACTTTTCTTTGCCAATTAAAACTTTGACAGCATATACACCATTTGCCGGAATCATTTTATCTGCATCAGGAAGTTGGATATTTGCAGTTGGGAATCCGAGCAATCTTCCCCGCTTATCACCTTCGATAACTTTACCGGTAATTGAATAAAACCTGTTCAAATAACAAGTGGTTGATTTAATTTTGCCTTGCTGCAATTCCCTTCTGATTACCGAACTACTTACTGTTAAATCATCATATTTAACTTCGGGAACGAGAGTTACATCAAAATTAAAAATGCCGCCAAGTTGCCTAACTTTGTGCTCATCTCCATCTCTTCCTCTACCAAATCGGTGATCGTAACCGAGAATAATTTCTTTAATTCCGATTTTATCGATGATGATATTCTTAAAAAAATCATCAGAAGACATTTGAGAAAACTCGTGAGTAAACGGAAGAATTATAATTTCGTCAACACCCAATTTGTAAATCAGTTCTCGCTTCTCGTCAAGTGTGGTTAATAATTTCAAAGAATAATTTTTTGATACAACTTTTCTCGGATGTGGTTCAAATGTTAAAACGATACTTCGGCATTGTTTTTCTTTCGCTTTATTAACAAGAGTTGAAAGAATTTTAACATGACCGACATGCACTCCGTCAAAAGACCCGACAGTAATAATCGTATTATCGTTTCGAGTTATTTCAGATAAATTTAGTTCAACACTCATGCTTCCAAAATCTTAACGATAATTTGCAAAAATAAAGTATTTTCATCTTAAAAAGAAACTTCCGTTTTTGTTGAAGGTTGAACTATTCCAGAATAAAAATCTCTGAACTCTCCGATTGAAAAAGCATTTTCAACTGAATAATCTCCGATTTTTGTTCTTCGTAAACTACTCAAATACGCTCCACAACCTAATTTTTGTCCGAAATCGTGTGCAATCACTCTTATATAAGTTCCTTTAGAACAGTTAATCTTGAAGTGAATTTCCGGAAGCGATATTTTTGTTATTTCAAATTGATAAACATTAATTTTTCTTGGTTCGCGATGGACTGTCTTCCCTTTTCGGGCAAGTTTATAAAGTTTTTTTCCTCCATAATTTACTGCCGAGTACATCGGAGGAATTTGTTCAATTTCACCAAGAAAAGAATTCCGAACTGAAAGAATTTCATCTTCGTTATAATGATCAAAAGGTAATAAATTTTCAAATTCGGTTTCACTGTCCATAGACGGTGTAGTTTTACCGAGAGTGAAAGTTCCGGTGTAAGTTTTTTGTAAATCCTGAAACTTAGTAATTTCTTTAGTTTTTTTACCGGTACAGATTATTAATAAACCGGTAGCTTTAGGATCAAGAGTTCCGGCATGTCCAACCTTTTTAACTTTAATGATTTTTCTCAAATCATAAACAACTTGAAAAGATGTTCTATTTAAAGGTTTATCAAACAGAATGCTTTCGCCTATTTCGAAATTAAGTTCAGAGGAATTATTCGATTGTTTTGTTATCATCCTCGTGAATCTTTTTTAATATGCCTTCAATCTTTTCAACATAATCGAGCGTATCATCAATAAAGAATTTAAGCTCGGGAACATATCTTACTCTTACTTTTGAAGCCAATTCACTTCTTATAAATCCGGTTTTAGCCAAAACTTTCTGAAGAGTCATTTCTCTTTTTTCTTTTTCGAAAACCGAGATAAATACTTTGGCGATCTTCAAATCAGGCGATAACTTTACGCCCGTTATTGTAAGAAATCCGAATATGGGATCAGACAATCGATGCAGAAAAATCAAACTCAATTCTTCTTTGATTAAATTTTCCAACTTATCTTTTCTATAGCCCATTTATTCCCTCCAATCTATTACAATCAAAACCGGGAAAATATTTACTATACAAGTTTTTTCTTTGTTTCAATAATTTTGAATGCTTCAATAATATCACCGATTTTAATATCATTGAAATTATATATACTGATACCACATTCATAACCGGCATCAACTTCACGAACATCATCTTTGAATCGTTTTAAGGCTCCTAGATCACCTTCATAAATAACTATTCCGTTACGAACAATTCTAACTTTATTATTTCTGAAGATTTTACCTTCGAGAACGTAACATCCGGCTACAGTTCCAATTTTTGGAACTTTGAATGTTTCACGAACTTCAACGGTAGATGTGATTTCCTCACTTAGTATCGGTGATAACAAACCTTCCAGTGCTGATTTAACTTCATTAATTGCGTCATAAATAACGCTGTAAATTCTTATATCAACTTTTTGAGTCTCTGCAAGTTTACGTGCATTTAGATTCGGACGCACATGGAAACCAACAATAATAGCGTTTGAAGCATCTGCAAGAAGAACATCGCTTTCAGAAATAGCTCCAACACCACGGTGAATAACACGAACGATAACTTCTTCGGTTGACAATTTCATTAAAGAATCTGAAAGTGCTTCAACTGATCCATCAACATCACCTTTAACGATAAGAGGAAGTTCTTTAACTCCGCCAATTTTAATTTGCTGAGCAATTTCATCAAGAGTTAAATGATGAACTTGTTTTTGATCTTGTTCACGTTTTAATTGTTGTCTCTTAAGTGAAATATCACGTGCTTCTCTTTCAGAATCAACAACGATAAAAAGATCGCCTGCTTGTGGAGCCCCTTCTAAACCAAGAACAAGTACCGGGGTTGCAGGACCTGCTTGAACAACTTTACGATTTCTTTCATCAAACATTGCACGAACTCTACCCTGAAAAATACCGGCAATAAACGGATCACCAACTTTTAGTGTTCCTTTTTGAACAAGAACCGTAGAAGTAACACCTCTTCCTTTATCAAGTTCAGATTCGATAATTATTCCGCGTGCATTTCGGTCAGAATTAGCTTTGAGGTCTAATATTTCAGCTTCAAGCAGAATTTTCTCAAGAAGAACATCAACATTTTTACCACTCTTTGCAGAAAGCTCTACACACTGATATTTTCCACCCCAATCTTCAACCAATACTTTTCGATCGGCTAATTGTTGTTTGATTTTTTCGATATTTGCGCCGGGTTTATCAATTTTATTTACAGCTACAACAATAGGAACATTTGCTGCAAGTGCATGACTTATTGCTTCAACTGTTTGAGGCATCACTGCATCATCAGCAGCTACTACGAGGATAACAATATCTGTAACCTGTGCACCTCTTGCGCGCATCGCTGTAAAAGCTTCGTGACCGGGAGTATCTAAAAATGTAATGAACTTACCATTGCCAACATCAACTTTATATGCACCTATATGCTGAGTGATTCCACCGGATTCTCCGGCAACAACATTAGTTTGTCGTATGTAATCGAGTAATGAAGTTTTTCCGTGATCAACGTGTCCCATAATAGTAACAACAGGTGAGCGGAATTTTTTAGTTTCTTCAACATCTTCATAATCTTCTAATACTTCAGAAGTATATTCTTTAACAAATTCAACTTCGAAGTCAAACTCATCTGCAACAAGTGTAATGGTTTCAACATCAAGCCGTTGATTTATGGAAACCATAAGTCCGAGAGTAATACATTTAGTTATTACATCACCTACTGTTACACCCATTAGGTTTGCCAATTCATTTACGGCAATAAACTCGGTAACATGAATTATATTTTTCTCGTTTTGACGAATTTCTTCAAGAATCTCTTCTTGCTCTAAACGTTCCTTCTTTTTTCTTTTACGACTAGAGGCTCGCCCTGCGAGTATTGAGTCATCCATACTTAAAAGAGTTTTACGTATTGCTTCTTTTACTTCTTTATCATCAATTTCAAACTTTTTAACTTTTTGGCGTTTTTTTACAACAACCGGTTCTTCGACTACAGCCTCGCCTTTTTTCTTTGGTTTTGGTTTTTTCTTTTTCTTTTTAATAACCTTGGAAGCATCTTCTTTCTGCTCTGCCGTTTGAGGTTTAGCTTCTTGTTGCGGGGATTTTTTTTCGGTCAAATCCATTTTCCCTAAAACAGTTAGCCCTCTCATTTTGGTTGGTGTATCCTCGGAGGTTTTGGGAGTTTTAACTTCAGGTGTTTCAACCTGAATTGGGACTTCCTCTTTACTTATTACAACTTGTTCAGTGCTTTCTACTGTTTGAACTGTTTTTTCATCTGCAACAGAAACTTCAGCATCAGGAGTTGTTTCAGTTTGTTTTTCATCGACAATTGGCTGCTCAATTACAGTTTCGGCTTCAATCATTGCCGGTTGTACTGTTTCAGCGATGGCGGGTTGGGGCACTTCCTCAATTTGCTCTGAAATAGAAGCAGTCTTCTCCTCTTTGGGAGTTTTAGCAGCCATTTTCTTATTGAATTCGGCTACCTTCTTCTGATGCTTTTCAGCTTTTTCAATATCTTTTTTGAAATGATTTTGAATCTCGGTGAGCATATCACCTGTAACAATCGAGTTCTGCGTCTTAACTTCGAAGCCTTTTTTCTTCAAGAAATCAATCAAGCTATCAGCGGCGAGATTATATTCCGTCGCTAAAATGTGAACACGTATCTTTTTTTCTTTAGTTTCTTCCATACTCTTAGAGATCCCTTGTATATAAACTACTCTTCTTCAAACTGTGATTTTATAGTTTCAAAAATTTCTTGAATTTTTTCAGAAGTTAAACCTTCAACCTCAAGCAATTTTTCTTCACCCGCTCTTAACACTTCTAATGCGGTATCGTATCTATGCTCAATAAGAAGTTTATAAATTTCTTCTCCGAGCTCTTCTCTTAAATCAATTAATTCGATATCATCTTCATATTCTTCGAATGGTTTTTCTTCTCTGATTAGATCAATATTATAACCCGTTAACTTCATTGCGAGACGAATATTAACACCGTTTCTACCAACAATAAGTGATGCTTGATCACTATCGGCATAAACAGTTGCTTTTTTCTCATCTTTATCGATTTCAATATTTTTAATTTTTCCGGGAGCTAATGCTCTTTGAATCAAGACTTGAATATCATTTGTATAAGGAATAACATCAATATTTTCGTTATTCAATTCTCTAACAACCGCATGAATACGAACGCCTTTCATTCCAACGCATGCACCAACAGCATCAATTCTTTTATCTTGTGACTCAACTGTAATTTTAGCACGTTCACCGGGTTCTCTCGCAATTGATTTTATTTCAATAATTCCGTCATAAATTTCCGGAATTTCTATTTCAAATAATCTGCGGAGGAAAGTATTATCCGAGCGTGAAATTATAATTTGCGGACCCGTATTCCCTTTTTTTACTTCCTTAACAATGGCACGGATGGTTTCGCCTTTGCGGTATCTTTCAAAAGGAATTTGTTCGTTCCGTGGCAACATTAATTCATTTTTATTATGATTAACAAGAATATCATTTTTTCTAATCTGATAAATATCGCCGATTACAATTTCGCCAAGCAATTCTTTGTATTCATTATAAACAAGATCTTTTTCCAACTCACGAATTCTTTGGGATAAACTTTGTTTTGCCAATCCAATCATTCTTCT
>Ga0351854_1120_pt1 | contig 15184 bp, 11 predicted proteins | sample BONcelHFGM3001C9_FD_206793 | JGI IMG/M metagenome (GOLD analysis project Ga0351854, IMG submission 206793) | Enriched cells from coal bed in the Powder River Basin, Montana, United States - BONCAT cells FGM rep2 HSBNCT.FGM.300.1.C9 ...
AGAAACAACCCGCTTTCCAAATCATTTTTGCACTTTTTTTCTTTAACGTTATGGATATCAGGTATTTAATCGGTATGCTTATATTAAAACTGATAAGGTCTATTATTTTTTTGTTGTAGGATAGCATAAAAAGAAACTCCTAATATTCTTTAATGTAGATTATATTCCAATCACTTTCTCTTTTTCCGACCATAGATATTGTCGGTGAAGCAAAAAATATTAAAACTGCCATCGAAGCAATTGAAAACTTAAAACCGGATCTCATATTTCTTGATATTCAGTTTCCCGGAGAAACGGGATTTGAATTATTCGATAAAGTCGATATCCACGCAAAAGTAATTTTTGTTACCGCCTATGATGAATATGCCATCCGTGCTTTTGATGTTAATGCGTGTGATTATCTACTAAAACCGGTAAATCCTGATCGCCTTGCACTTGCAATTAAACGTCTTCCGGAAAATCATGAGGTACTAAAAAACGCACTCTTACAAGATCCCCAAATATCGTCCGTCTCTGCGTCTTCGGTTTTACCTGGTGATGTAAAATATTACACCTCCGTTAGTTGGGATGGGAGCGGATACGATAAAACAATGGATTTTATTTTTGCCGATTATGATTTCCTGAAAACATATAAAGTTGAGATTGCACAAGGAAGAGATTTCTCTAAAGATTTTGGCAGTGATTTAAAGAACGGTTACTTATTAAATGAAGAAGCGGTAAAAGAAATTGGATGGAAAGAACCTATTGGAAAAACATTTAACGATGGTCTTGTAATAGGTATTTTAAAAAATTTTCATTACAAAAGTTTATATGAACCTGTCAAACCGCTCTTTATTTCAGTAAATCCGGATAACATTAATTTTCTTTCGATTAGGATCAATTCGAAAAACGTTACCGCATCGCTTGATTATATGCAAAAATCTTGGATTGAGATATTTCCTCAAAGTCCCTTTGAATACTTCTTTTTCGATAACCATCTTGATAAACTTTATAAGTCGGAAATTAAACTCGTTTCCATTTTCAATTGGTTTTCCGGTTTGGCAATTATGATCTCTTGCCTGGGACTTATTGGTTTAACATCGATAAGTGTTGTAAAAAAAAACAAGGAGATCGGTATCCGGAAAGTATTGGGAGCCTCGGTTGAAGGAGTAGTATTTATGATAACCAAAGAATTTATCTTAATAGTTATTGCTGCAAATGTTGTTGCCTGGCCTATAACATATTATGTTATGAATAAGTGGCTCGAAGACTTTGCATACAGAATTGAAATAAGCTGGTGGATGTTTGTGCTTTCTGGCGGAATTGCATTAGCAATTGCTATTGCAACAGTAAGCATGCAAGCAATAAAAGCAGCAGTTGCAAATCCTGTGGATAGTTTACGGAATGAATAAAAATTTAGATTAAGGTGATTTAATGATTAAGCTCATAAATATCGAAAAATATTACACAAATAAGTTTATTAAAACTTTTGTGTTAAGAAACATAAATCTTGAAATTAGAGAAGGAGAATTCCTTTCCGTAATGGGTCCATCAGGTTCTGGCAAATCAACTCTTTTAAATATTATTGGAATGTTAGACACTCCTTCTGGTGGTGAATATTTTTTTTATGATCAACCAGTTCATAAAAAAAGTGAAAAACAACTTACGGAACTCCACAGAAATCATATCGGGTTTGTCTTCCAAAGTTATCATTTGATTGATGAACTTACGGTTTATGAAAACATCGAAACACCTTTGCTCTACCAAAAAATTAAAACCGATGAACGCAAAGGAAGAGTTGCGGAAATACTTGATCGTTTTAATATCGTTGCTAAAAAAGATCTATTCCCTAACCAACTTTCGGGTGGGCAACAGCAGCTTTGTGCAATTGCCAGAGCTATCGTAGGCAGCCCCAAATTAATTCTTGCAGATGAACCTACCGGGAATCTTCATTCTGATCAAGGCAAAGAAATTATGCAGTTTCTCAAAAAATTAAATCAAGAAGGGACAACAATAATACAAGTAACTCACTCAGAAGAAAATGCTAAGTATGGAAACAGAATTATTAGACTGAATGATGGTTGGATTGAAAATCAGCAATAAAACTTGCAATATAAAATATTGCTTATAGTCTTTCGAAAAAAAGGAGCATAAAAATGTTTAAGAATTATTTTATTACTTCCCTTAGGAGTCTCGGTCGGAATAAAGTTTCAACCCTTGTTGGAGTTTTAGGTTTTACGATTGGTTTAATTTATACTGTTTTTATTTTCCATTTTGTCAGAAATGAAATTTCTTATGATAAATATTTCCCGGGATACGAAAAAGTATATCGAGTCCTAGCCGACTTTAATAAAGATAGATTTGACGCTGTTGCTCTTCCTGTTACTGAAAGTTTGCAAACACAATTTGCGCAGGTAGCTTTATCCACTCACTACATCGAAAAAGAATGCAAGGTGAAAGTCGTCGACCAATTTTATAATCAACAAGTTCAGTATGTTGATAAAGATTTCTTCACAATGTTTTCTCGTAAACTTGTTGCCGGGAATTGGTCGGAATTTGATAAAATTCCAAATTCAACAGTAATTAGTCAAAGCACTGCTACTTTACTTTTTGGAAACAACAATCCGATCGGGAAAGTAATTTCAGTTGAAACAAGTGGCAAACTCATTGATTATAGAATAGATGGGGTTTTGGAAGATGATCCACCAAATTCAAGTCTCCACGCCGGTATTGTTTTGCCTTTTCAGAATTATCGGGATAAAATATTAGTTAATTTTCAAACTAATTGGTTGATAAATCAATTTGCTCCCGGTTATTATGTGAAATTAGATAATCCCCAAAACAAATTATTTGTCCAAGAAAAACTCCATGATTTATTAAAGCCAAATATTCCTGCCGAATATTTCAAAGTATATAAATACGAACTTCAATCACTATCTGAAATTCATTTTGATAATGATGTGATATTCAATAAAGTGAAAACTTCAACTAAAAATTATCTTTTTATTTTATCCGGACTTGTATTACTGATCATCCTTATAGTCTCAATTAATTATGCCAATTTGGTTATTGCAAAATCGTTTTATCGTTTTAGAGAAATTGCAGTAAGAAAGACTTTTGGAGCCGGAAGAAAGAATATTATTGCGCAATTTATGGTGGAATCATTTATTGTTGTCTTTATTGCATTTATAACTGCATTAATAATAGTACCGTTTCTCATTCCATCTTTCAATTCGTTATTGGATCAAAAAATGCAAATGGATTTTGGTGTAAATATTCCTACCGCTATTTTGATTTTAATCATAGTATTTGTAACGGTATTTGTCGGACTAATTCCTGCGATCAAAATCTCCAAGCATTCTCCACAAAAAATCCTGAACGGTTTTGAAGTGGTAGAGAATAAGAAACACTTGTCCAGAATCTTCATTGGGCTTCAATTAGCTATCGCAGCTTTTTTACTGTTTGGTGCTATAATACTCAACCAGCAATTTAATTTTATTACTCAAAAAAAATTGGGTTATGACAAAAATATGATTGTGATGATTAAGACGAACGAGTTGTTTGGTAGACATCTTGACGGCAAATCAGTCAATAACTACATTGATGAAATATTATCGGAAGCAAATGTACAAAGCGCAACCGCGGGTACTTTAGTGCTTGGTGGTAAAGATAATGAACCTATGTTCAGATTCGATTACGAAGATAAAATTACAACTTCATACATATTTAATGCTGACAGAAAATTACTCAAAACTCTTCAATTAAAATTGAGTGCTGGGAAAGACTTCAGTGATTTTAATAGTAATGCTAATTCCATAATTGTTAATGAAGAATTTGTTAAAAAGTTAAACATAGCTAAACCCGTTGAATGTGATATAGTCTATCCTTTTGGTAGAGACAAAAATAAACATGTAAAAATAATCGGAGTTGTGAAGAACTTTATTTATAGATCATTGCGTGACAGCATTACACCGATAGTATTTGTCTGTCCTGATACCAGAACATATTCGGAATGTATTTATGTGAAGATCGGGAATACTAATATTCCTGGTGCAATAGAGACACTCAAAGAAAAATGGCAAAAGTTTTTTCCCGATCAGACATTTGATTATCAATTCCTTGATGAAAGAATTGATCATCTTTATAAAAATGAAGTGCGATGGAAAAACATAATTAACTATTTGTCTGCAAGTGCAGTTATATTCGTGTGTATAGGGCTATTTGGTATAGTTTATTATTCAGCTGAAAGAAGAACTAAAGAAATCGGAATTCGCAAAGTCCTCGGTGCTTCTGTTGCTAATATTGTGGTTTCTTTTATCAAAGAATACATTATCATTCTTACAATTGCATTTGTTGTCGCAGTATTTCCAGCATATTATTTATCCATGAAATGGTTAGAAGATTACGCATATAGAATTGAACCGGGATTGTTAGTTTTCATTTTAACCGCTGTAATTATTTTTTCGATAACCTTACTTACCGTAACCTATCATGCAATCAAAGCCGCAATTGCAAATCCGGTAAAAAGTTTGAAATATGAATAGAACACAATCGCAAATAAAAATCTTACTTGTTTTTCAGTAAATGATGATTGGAGAATTGAGCTATGAAAGAAATTACACTACAAATTCCAATATTAGATGTAAAACAAAATATCGATATTGATGTTTGCATCAACGGAAGCAAAAAAGTATTGAAGTATCGTGTGGAGATTGTCGAATTTGATTCAGATCCCAGAGAAAGGAAAGATACAGTTTCGATACTGAAACAAGTAATACGAGAACATGATCCGGATTGGAGCGTGGTTCAAATTAGCGCACCGATTAATCACAATATCCCGATAACGTTTAAACAAAAAGTGCATGCTGAATAAAAACAGCATTAAAATTGAGTAATATTTTAAAAGTATTTACTCAGCAGATCGTTTTGAGAATGACTTGTGTAGAATTTAATTGGCATAGTTAGCATTCTTATTTTATTTTGAAGATATTTTTATTAGCCACAATGATTTGAATTATTTAATTTAGATCGCTTATTACAAACATTTAGTAAAAAATGAATCTTCAATTTTTTGAGATAATTTCGATAGTTGGCATAGCCCAAGGTTTCTTTTTAAGTGGGTTACTTATTTTTAAAAAAAAGAATAAAACCGCCAATTATTTGCTTTCTACGTTAGTAGCGCTGGTATCTCTTATCTTATCTTATAATCTATTTGTTAGAACCGGGTTATTAGCAGAAGAATATTCTTTGTTGGTGTTTGTAAATACAGTGGTCTTCTTATTTCCGGCGCTTCATATTTTATATGCTTTATTTTTGCTTGCACCCGCCCAAAGGTTTACAATTAGGCACCTGTTTCATTTTATTCCCTTCGTTTCAATAAATCTACTTTGTATTCCGATATATCTGAAAAATGAAACCGCACTTTCTGTATTTAATACTATTAGTAATCTAAATATTAACAATTTGGCTTCCTCTATTTATAGCATGGTGGTAATGATATTTGTTTTGCAATTACTTAAAAGTCATACTCAAAAAATAAAAATGAGCTTTTCATCTATTGAGAGAATTAATCTCAATTGGTTGAAAATCATTACATCAGTGATAATCGTTTTTGATGTTTTGTTCATTCTATTGCTATACATTCCTCAATTTTTCAATTTCGATCCAACAATTCCTAACCTGATTTTAATTTTTTTAATGGTCTTACTGATTTTTATTACTGCAATATTTGGATTCAGGCAGCCGGAAATATTTCAGACGTTCTTACCACCATCGGAGCCGGTGAAATATAAAACATCCGGATTGTCAGAAACTAAGGCATTAGAAATTGAGAATAAACTGGTGGAATTTCTAAACAAAGAAAAACCTTATTTAAATGAAAATTTAAATATTGATGAACTTTCCGGTCATCTCAATGTAACTCCCGCATATTTATCCCAGGTGCTGAATGAGCGGTTGGGTGTAAACTTTTATACTTTAATAAACACATGCCGTATTGAAGAAGCAAAAAGACTTATTGGAAGTTCCGAGTATTCTAACATTAAACTCGAAGCTATCGCTTATGAGGTTGGATTCAAGTCGAAATCAACTTTTAACGCCGCGTTTAAGAAAATTACTGATATGACTCCTTCACAATTTAGAGCTGGTATTCAATATTAAATTGAAAATTTTCTGTAGAAGTTAGATCATAAACAATTAGCTCCCTTTTTCAAATCCGCATTCAATATCACTAACTCAAATTTCATGGTTTCTATCAATTTAGATGGACGACTCCATTATTTCGGTCTTCTAACACAATAATCAAAGCTATATTTGCAACCTTATTAATTGACAACAAGGTGTATTCAAAAATTTAGGAGAATTGTATGCGAGTTAAAAGATGGTTGATTTCAGTTATTGTGCCGATGGAATGCTTATCTGTTTCTATGAATTATAAAATATTTGCTCAATCAGAAAAAGGCATTGCCGTCACCCAGGAACAAAAGATTTGGGGTTTGATGCAAGTCTGGTCTGCTGCAAAATATAATTTTGCTTATTTCGATAAGGTTCCAAAATTAGATTGGGACTCTGAAGTACAGGCTTCAATCCCCAAAATTCTTTCTACAGAAAATATTAATGACTACTATCTTGAATTAAGAGAGTTTGCAGCCAAATTGAATGATGGTCATACTCAAGTAATGCCTCCGGGAGCGTTGAGTGGAGGATATGATAACCCGCCTGTCGAACTACAAATGATCGAAAATAAATTCATCTTAGTAAGAATTGGGGACACAGATGAGACCAAGCACCAAAATTTATTTCCCGGTCTTGAATTAATTGAAATAGATGGTATTTCAGCAAAAGAATATTTTACCAAAAATATCGAAAAATACTTAGGTGGAACAAAACAGTATCAAGAATCATTTGGACTTTTTCTGCTATTAAATGGTCCAACTAATAGTAAGGTGAAATTAAAATTCCAGGATAGGTTAGGCAAAACTACTAATTTGGAGTTAACCCGAAATGCAATGAGTAACGGATTTAGCCAAAGAATATTTGCTATGAATCCTCTTCTTGAAATTAAACAACTCGAAAATGGAATCGTTTATATTAAGTTGGCTTCATTTCAATCAGAACAAGTAGTAACGGATTTTAAGGAAGCGTTAGAAAAGTTTGATCTGTCGTCAATCAAAGGGATGATTCTGGATGTTCGTTTTAACTTTGGCGGCAACAGTCAAAATGGTTATGATATTATTTCTCAACTAATAGAAAAACCACTTGAGAAATTAATATGGAAATCCCGCAAGTATGTTGCGGCAGATAATGCATGGGGAAAACATGAAGAATGGCTTGTAGGTAAACCGGATACAATTAAACCATCAATTGATAAAAAATATTTTGGACCTTTAGTAATTCTAACCAGTTCAAACACTTTCAGTGCGGCCGAAGATTTTCTTATCCCATTCAAGTATTCCGGAAGAGCAACTTTGGTGGGTGAAAAAACAGCCGGAAGTACAGGGCAGCCGTTATGGATTCCTCTGCCGGGTGGAGGTGTATTTACTGTATGTGCCATAAAAGATTTCTATCCTGATGGAAAAGAATTTGTGGGTATTGGAATTGAGCCGGATATAGAAGTAAATGCAACCTTACAAGATGTTTATGATGGAAAAGACAGAACTCTTGAAAAAGCGATTGAAATATTTAGCAAATCGAGAGATAATAGAAAAAAATAGTCATAAAAAGATTTTAACAAAAACTCAATAATTTGAAAGGAAGTAAAAGTGAAAAATATATTATTCATTATCATGGCTCTCTTCTGCACCGGACTTAATTTAGCGCAGATGAACAATCAACAAATCCAGCAGAAAATCAGTAAAGTCGAAAACGGTCTAGTAGAATTTAAATTTGGACCACCGGATAATTCACAGAATCAAAATACTTATTCTCTATCTGAAAGAATGGCTTTTTATAAAGTACCCGGTGTTAGCATCGCGGTTATCGATAATAATAAAATTGCTTGGACAAAAGCATACGGCGTTCTTAATGTTGATACCGGAACACCCACAACAACCCAAAGTTATTTTGAAGCAGCTTCAACTACAAAAATGTTGACTGCAGCCATCGTTCTCCACTTTGTTAACAAAGGATTGATTGATTTGGATACTGATGTAAACGAGTATTTAAAATCATGGAAAGTTGAAGAGAATGAATTTACCAAAGAGAAAAAGGTTACTCTCCGGTTGCTTTTAACCCATCAATCGGGTTTGTCATCAACAAATTTTCCATATGAAATCAATAGAACTCCAGCACTCATACAAGTTTTAAAAGCTGAAACTCCTGCTCAAAACAAGCCGGCTATTGTTGAGTATGTACCAGGTTCAAAATGGCAATACTCCAATATCGGTTATGACGTTATTCAACTACTTCTCGAAGATATTTCGGGGAAACCTTTGCAACAAATTTTTAAGGAAATCATTTTTAAACCGTTACAAATGAATTTCAGTACGATGAATTATCCTTTGGAAAAAACATTACAAAAAAGTGAAGCATTACCACATGATAAGGAAGGCAAAGTATGTGAACCATCAATGCATCCATCTGCAATTGCTCATGGAGGACTAATGACAACGCCTAACGATTTAGCGCTTTTCACAATAGAATTAATGCGAGCATATAGTGGACAATCCAACAAAATACTATCAAAAAAGATGGTACTGGAAATGTTTCATCCAGAACTGGATCTTGATCCCGCAATATTTGGAGTTCCGTTAAAAGAGGGGTTGGGAGTTTTTCTTCAAAATACTGAACAAGATTTTGCATTCGGTCATCCGGGTGATAATTACCCGGGATCAACATGCTGGCAAATGGGTGTTCCCTCATTAGGCAAAGGTGTTGTAATAATGACAAACAGTGCAAATGGTTTTCCGTTGGCAATGGAAATATTTGCTGCCATCAAAAAGGAATATAATTGGCCCGTGGGTTTATGAGATTTATTAAAAAAAATAATATTAATTACGATTTCTAAACGTCATTATTTTGCTGTTCATGTAACAGTTTCAGCAGTTCATCGGATATTTCTTGATTACCGCAACACAAACTTTCAATTTTGCATGGTAGTTCATCGTGATTTTTAGTCATTCAACTCTATTTGGTATAGCTACCTTTTTTTTTATAACCAATACGAGATTGGTTAAAATTCAAAACTCTTGAAAATGGAGAAATTAAAATGGTCAATAATTCATTCTTGTATACTCTAAGAGTATCACTTTGTCAAAAATTTTTAAGAAGCAAGCAAGCAAAAACTATCATTACTTTACTGATATTTCTATTCCCCCCAATTTGCGAAGCTCAAAATTTACTTAACAAACCGCAGAGAGCAGTTATCGATGCAAAACGTAACCGTATTCTTGTATCTAATTATAATACCGGGGACATAATCCAGATAGATAGTGCCGGAAATCAAAGTTATTTTGTTCAAGGAGCAGACTTTGTTGATGGACTGGAAATAGTTGGAGACACGATTTATGGAACCGGAAACCATAGAAATATTCGAGCTTATAACTTAGAAACAAAAACGCTTGTCATGGATACTATATTCTCTTCAGTTAACCCGGGGGATGAATATTTATCCAGCATCACGTCTGATTCTGCCGGGCATCTTTTCATTTCCTGTCCGGGGACACACACTATTTATAAGCTGAGAATTAGTGACAAATCTTATTGGATTTTTGCACAAAATAATGGACTGACAAGACCAAATGGTATGCTATTAGAAAAAGAAAAAAATAGAATAGTAGTTATTGACGATTCCCCTAATTCAATAATTCATGCAATCAGTCTTGCAGATTCAACAGTTTCAACTCTTATGACAACTTCCTTAAGTAGTCCTGATGGAATTGTAAGGGATCGATTCGGTTCATATTACGTCGGTGGATATTATTTGGACGGGATATACAAAATTGATTCTGCATTTAGTAAGCCACCAACCTTATTTTATGCAGGGAATAATTTCGTTTACCCAACATATGATGAGAAAGATCATACTTTGTTAGTAACCTATTATGAGAATAATTCGTGGACTCGGATTCCTCTCCAAGTATTAGATTTTATTTCTGATTATCAAACAGGACATGCACCTCTAACTGTACAATTCAGTGAAAATTTCGAGACTCTACATCAGGTAACTTCATGGAATTGGGATTTCGAAAATGATGGTGTTTTTGATTCCAATATACCAAATCCGACCCATGAATATTCTCAATTCGGAAAATATACAGTTCGATTACAGACTACTATAGATACAGCGACATATACAATTATAAAACAGGATTTCGTTAATGTTTTTGACGGTACGAGTGCTGTTAAATTCAAAGGGAACAATAATTTTGCTTTCATCCATGCCGCACCATCTTTAAACCTTCAGGAAAACTTTACAATGGAAGCGGTTATAAAACCGGAAGCCTGGAGTAGCTCAACCTATGGCTCCACGGTTTTTGACAAATCAGCTCTCAGAGTTTTTTTAATCGGAAACAGCTTGGGCCCAACAAGGCATTATACTTTGGTAACTGATGTAAAACTTCAGGATGAGACAAAAGTGAAATTATCAGCTCCAAATAATACAATTAAATTGAATATTTGGCAGCATATAGCGGTTAGTTATAATTCTTTGCTCAGCCAATTTAAGATGTATGTAAATGGAGTTGAGTGCAACATCAGTGTTATTGGATCTAATCAACTTTCTGGAGCTTTATTTAATAACGATACTATTCCATTGTTTTTAGGAAACGATCTGGCTCTATCGACTGGATATAAAGGGGACTTGGATGAGCTTAGAGTATGGAATGTGATTCGCACAGATTCTGAAATTCTGGAAAATATTGACAATAGTCTCGCAGGAAATGAACCCGGGCTAATGGGTTATTGGCAAATGGATGAAGGTAAGGGAACAGAACTAATTGATAAAACAAACGCCGGTAACAATGGACGCTTAGAATCTGCAATATTTACCAATGGAGTTGACTTAACTACTTTATCTGTAGATAATGAAGAGACAAGTAAAGTAGCGAATCCCCATGAGTTTTTATTGAAGCAGAATTTTCCTAATCCATTCAACCCTTCAACAACAATACAATATCAACTGACATCTCCATCTTATGTAAAAGTAATTGTTTCAAATATTCTTGGAGAAACAGTAGCCACCTTAGTTGATGGTTTTCAAAATGCAGGAATTCATGAATCTATATTTTTGGCTGATAAACTTTCCAGTGGTATTTATTACTATCAGTTAGTTGCGGGAAATTATAGACAGACAAAGAAAATGATTCTGCTTAGATGATGTTCATTTTTATATCCTATAGAGCGTTCATAGATTATTACTCGGAAATTTAGAGTACAACTTAAAAACATCAGGAGCAGCTATGTCTTTACAAAAAACTATCGGTACATTGACACTTCTTTTATATTTTGTAGCTCTCACTGCTTGCAAAAATGAATCGTCAATCGAAGCGGCTCAAACATTTTTGACTGTAACGACAAATGACATATCCGGTATTAGTCAAACGACTGCAATTTCAGGCGGAAATATCTCTTCGGATAGTGGAGAGTTAATCACTGAGCGAGGTGTATGCTGGAGTATTAACACAACGCCAACAATTGCAGATAGCAAAACTTCAGATAGCTCTGGTACCGGAAGTTTTACGAGTTACATTACTGGTTTAGTTGAAAACACTACCTATAATGTTCGAGCATATGCAACCAATAGTCAAGGGACGGTATATGGTAATAATTTATCCTTTACCACAAAGCACGATACCATAGGTACAATCGCATTTACAATTGAAGAAAAAGATCTTTTTCCCGAAGGAATTGCTTACGATCCAATTACGAAGCAAATATTTTTAAGTAGTATCAGAAAAGATAAAATTCTTGCTGTTGATCAACTAGGAAATCGAACAGATTTTATTTCACCTAAACAGGATGGAATGCTTCACAGTTTAGGATTAAAAGTTGACGCAGCACGAAGACGGCTTTGGGTAGTATCAAACAGCGATTGGACTTCAAATGTTATCTCAGCTATTCATATATACAACATCGATTCTAAAATACTGATTAAAAGTTTTTTTACGGAAAGAGGAAGCGGATTGGTGTTTAACGACCTTGTTCTAACCATTACCGGTGGCGCTTATATTTCAGCAGTTGAAAACAGTAGTATTTTTGAAATACCCTCAGATTTAAATAAAGTTGAGTTGTTTGTAAAATCTAATTCTTTACTAGTTGGAGCAAATGGTTTAGCTCTCAGTCCGGATGACTCTTTGTTATATGCAGCAACACTCACAAAGGGAATTGTACGAATTGATGTAAATAGTAAAACAATACAACAAATCACAAACAATACATCAATTAAAGCGAACGGGATTGACGGACTTCTGTTTTATAAAAACAGTTTGATCGGCATTGCTAATGGCGAAAGTGCTTTAACCAAACATTATATAGCAAGATATCAATTAAGCGGAGATGGGAGTGAAATCGTTTCCGCATCTATGATAGATGAACATAATCCGTTATTTGCAACCCCAACAACTGGATTTATTTTCGGAGATGAGTTTTATTGTTTGGCTGCTACCTATTTACATTATTTTACACTTGGGGGGTATATTGATCCGAGAGTTGGAAATCCTATTATTTTGAAGTACTATCTCAATTAGGAAGTTATCAGAGTACGGTTTTTTATTAATTGTGTTAGCTGGTATCAAAAAATAAATTTCTTGCAGTTCAGTCTTCAATTACAGCAGTTTAATTAATACTTCTTGATTAGAGCATGGAAAGTGTTCATTTTTACATCTTAGTTTTTTTTCAATAATTAGTTTTACTATTATAATATTATGAATAATATGCTATTAGATAAAAAGAAATTGTTAATGGTTCTACTCTCATGGGAAATTGCCGGCATCGTTGTCGCACTAATTATGTCAATCCCCAAACCTTCTTTTCATACTTTTTTCGATCAGATTTATATTTGTCTTACGTTTACCAATAGTACGGCAATATTCAGCGGGATTCTTCTTTTTGCATATCGAAAATTTATCATGAATCGTAATGTAAATATGTATGTATTAATCCCGATTGTGATAATTAGTGTTACTGCAACAATAGCGATTTCTTTAAAATTTGCTGTGTTTTGTGGTTCATATTTCTGTGGACTTGATACATATGAAGTTAAACTCTGGCATCTGTTCATTATCAGTATAAATATTATAATTATCACATCATTCTCTGTTATCTGTATTTTATATTTTCTTCACTTAAAAATATCCTCAAATCTCGAAACAAAACTTAAAGAAAATGAACAGCTTAAAAGGCTTCAGATAGAATCAAAACTTTCTATCCTTCAATCAAAAGTTAATCCACACTTTTTATTTAACACACTTAATACAATGATGGGAATGGTACGGAGTCAGCCGGAAAAGGTTGAGAAAATTATTTTTAATTTATCGGATATTTACCGTAAAGTTTTATCTTTGCCCGATAATGCATTGATAAAACTCGAAGAAGAATTACAGTTAATAAGTGAATATCTTGAAATAGAAAAAACCAGAATGGGCGATAGACTTCACTACGAAATTGATGTTGATAAAAACCTCAACGGCAGCCAAATCCCTCCATTGATATTGCAGATACTTGTAGAGAACGCAATTATTCACGGATTAGCGCCAAAAAAAGAAGGTGGAAAAGTTGAAATAACTGTTGAGCATGATGGTCGTTATGTATTGATTAAAGTAAAAGACGACGGTGTCGGGGTCAAAACAAATTACAGAGGTTCAGGTTTTGGTATATACAGTATTGAGCAGAGGTTGAAGTTAATTTATTCCGGCAAAGCGGTTTTTGAAATTCTTCCACGCGAAACCGGTGGAACAATAGTAACATTAAAATTACCTAATGAAAATTAGAACATTATTAGTTGAAGATGAGCATCCGGTTATGGGACGAATGAGAAATCTTCTTTCCAATTTCCCGGAAATTGAAATCATCGGAGAAGCCGAGGATGGTATTACAGCAGTTGGATTAATTTCGACTCTTAAACCCGAACTTGTATTCCTCGATATCCGTTTACCGGAATTATCCGGATTTCAAGTTCTTGAAAAAGTTACCCACCTTCCAAAGATCATTTTTGTTACCGCGTATGATGAGTACGCAATAAAAGCTTTTGAGGAAAATGCTGTCGACTATCTTCTGAAACCAACATCCATTGATAGAGTTAAAAAAGCTATCGACAAAGTAAAATTGATGACTGACAAACTTGAACCTCAATTTGTCTCAATGTTAAAAAATATGATTGACAGAGGTAAATATCCGGAGCATTTTTCTGTAAAAGTTAAAGACGAGATACTGCTGATTCCGGCAGACTCGGTGTTTTGGTTCCATTCGTCGGATAAATATGTTTTTTTACAAACTTACGATCACGAATACTTCCTTGATTTTACCTTAAAAAAACTTGAAGAGATAGTGGACCCTGATAAATTTATAAGAATTCATAAAAGCATTATTGTTTCGACAACGCAGATTAATAAAATCAAAAAATCATTTACGGGAAAATATTCCGTTGTAATGAATGATATTAAAAAAACCTCTCTTGAAACTGGTAGGATCTATTTGCCGGGATTGAAACAGAAATTTAATTTCTAAAGAGTATGTGAATAAAAGGGAAACAAGAATCACTTCTAAATATTTCTATATTACAAACAAAAAAAAACACTAATGAAAAAAAAATTCAACTTACCATCATTAATCGCGTTTTTATTTATCGTTAGCATTAACAACGGGCAGAACGATTCCGGGGGCGAAAAAAAATTCCCTTTATACACAATGATTAATCATGTTGAGTTTAATGATAGTACCGCAAACAATCCGCTTGCCGGATGTTCGTTTTTATTGCAAACAGAAAAAGGAATTTTCGCAGTTACATGCAAACATTCCCTCTGGGTTGCAAAATCAAAAGAAATGACCGGTGTACATTTTGAGGGGACACTTAAAGAGTGGAGAATGCAAAGAAAGGATGATTCGACAAAATTTGTAATTACAGATAAATTGTTGAACGAAGATAGAAATGAATTGATTGGAGAAAGTAATGTTGATGCCGACTATCTGGTGTTCAGCATTAAAGAAAATAAAAGTGATGTTACACCAGTAAGACTAAGAGAAACTGAATTAAAACCTGGTGAACCCGTGT
>Ga0351854_1121_pt1 | contig 14990 bp, 5 predicted proteins | sample BONcelHFGM3001C9_FD_206793 | JGI IMG/M metagenome (GOLD analysis project Ga0351854, IMG submission 206793) | Enriched cells from coal bed in the Powder River Basin, Montana, United States - BONCAT cells FGM rep2 HSBNCT.FGM.300.1.C9 ...
AACCGCTCTACCGGCATCTCAGACGAGGAGATTATTAAAATAGCAGTAAAATCGCTTGGTCTTGACGACTTAAAGCCGTTCAACCCCAAAGAGAAGATCATCGAATACCTGCTGGAAGATCCATCCCATGAGAAGCTGATCAGCATGACCTGCAAGGGATTTGCCAACGAAACAGCTTCCGAATCCCCTGCCCCCGGCGGCGGATCGGTTTCGGCCTATATCGGAGCGCTGGGGATCTCCCTTGCTACGATGGTTGCCAACCTCTCTTCACACAAGACTGGCTGGGATGATCGCTGGAAGGAGTTTTCCGACTGGGCCGAAAAAGGACAGAAGATCAAGGATGAGCTGCTCTACCTGGTGGATGAAGATACCCGGGCTTTCAACCGTATCATGGATGCTTTTGGGCTTCCAAAAGGAACCGATGACGAGAAAGCCGCCCGCACTGATGCGATCCGGGAGGCTACCAAATATGCCATCGATATCCCTTTCCGTACGATGAAAAGGGCATGGGAGTCGATGGAAATCATTCAGGCCATGGCCGAAACAGGGAACCCGAATTCAGTCTCCGATGCCGGTGTTGGAGCACTTTGTGCCCGCTCAGCCGTAATAGGCGCTTACCTCAATGTGAAGATCAATGCTTCCGGGTTTAAAGACAAAGCTTTCCTTGATGCCATTCTGAAAGAGGCAGATGAGATTGTGGAGAAGACGAGAACGAAGGAGGAGGAGATACTCGAGATTGTTAACGGTAAAATCCAGTAACTCCAGATCCTGTACATAAAGAACTGTCAATCAATGGCTCACATGGTTATATTAATTTGAATTTAGGAGAATATCCTTCAGGTGCATATATTTGTACTTTAGAATGTGAAAACGATATTTTGCAATCTGTGAGGTTAATAATTAATAGATAGCACCTTTTTCAAACCCTAACGATGTCTGTGAATATTGAGATAAAGTCAATACGAATATTGATCGTTCTTTTAGGATTAATCCTTTTTAGCGATATCTCACATTCACAAACCTATTTTAGCAAACGGTATGATGTATTTAATTCAGGAAAGGCAAGTTTCTCCAATGATCTTGTCGAAACCGACATTGGTTATATCGTGTCATTTAACAGTCAAGCAATTATTACTCAGTATGGAGGAATTGGGTTTTTAATTGTAGATTCACTCGGTGATATCTTAAATACGGTACTTTATGAAGATTCCTCTTGTACAATCCAGACAGGCTATCCTGGTTCCTTTATCAAATTAGACAATGATAGCCTTTATGCCAGTATTGCCACAAAAATGAAATGGATTCCTGAAGGGAGGTATGACCGTGGATGGTTATTGAGTATGGATACTAATATGGATACAATCTGGACGAAAACATATTCCGACGAACCTCCCCATGACACAAGTATTATGTTCCGTAGTTTTAGACGGTTGAATGATGGAGGTTACATTGTCATTGGTTTGCTGAATCCTATATCAGGCAACGGGATATTCAGGATCGGGATGTTCAGACTTGATAGTATTGGGAATCTACTTTGGGAAAGAAGATTTGGCTCGGGCAATGTTGATTTTCAACCGTTTGATGTGTCAACAACAAGTGATGGGGGATTTATTATAGGCGCTGCATATCAACCACGAGGTGGTCCGTCAGCCCAAGATAATGATCAATTATTAATTAAAACAGATTCTCTTGGATTCACAGAATGGCAACTGCTTTTTGGAAATCCAGTCTGTTATGAACAATATGCGGTTGTTGATGCTGCAATGGATGGAAATATTCAGGTTCGGGCAGAATATTCTGATACCTGTTGGGGTTGGAGCGAATGGAAAGCCAGAATATATTTCTTAAAGATCAGGAACGACAAGAGCATTGTGTGGGAGAAAGAATATGGTTTTTCAAAAACCCTTCTTGTTACTTCAAAAGTCAAAACGATTTCCAATGGAGATATTGTTGGAACTGGATGGTATCGGAACTCGTCATTTAATGGGAGTAGAATGGTTTCCTGGATTATCCTGACTGATTCTTCAGGGAATGAAAAATGGTATAGGGAATATATCCTCCTACAAGGAAATCATAGCGATAATTATCTTAATAATGTATTACACACTTGTGATAATGGATACGCAGCATGCGGTTGGGCTTTGCCATTGTCTCCTGACACAGGGACTCAAGACTCATGGGTCTTAAAAGTAGATAGCTTGGGGTGTGAAAGTCCTGGGAATTGCTGGGTAGGACAGGAAGAAATCTGGGTCAAAGACTTTACGCCTCAAAAACCATTTGTTGTCTATCCAAACCCTGCGACTGATAAACTTACTATTGAATTCCATACCAACACGAAAGGCGCTGATATCAAACTTTACTCTCTTTGCATGCAGTTATTATCTAGTACCCAGATTGATCCCAATATTGAGTCAATCGAATTGGATGTTGGACATCTTGAACGTGGTGTATATTTACTTTCTGTTGAGGTGCCTCGAAATGCGCCAATTGTGGACAAGATTATCAAAAGATAGATATACACTGACATGAACGACGACATCAAGCATTTATCATTCGTCGAAATATCCCGGGTTGTGCCATTTTCTCCATCCAAAAATAACTTTTCCTTGTGATATTCTTAATGTTATCTCTCATTTCTATTTTTGCTTCTCCCGAGTACTTTGGATCGCATGTGGACTTACTGCTCCCTTTGGGAGGTTAAACCTGCGAAGCAGAGGAAGCCCACGTTAGGGGGTTTGGGGGTCAATCAATCCAGATCGGATCTTCATTTACTCCATGACAGGAGTTGCAATTTCCAGTGAAAGCCAGGATCGGCATTGTTTTTACTGCGCCTGAGATACCTCTCATTTGTGGATAGGCTCCCACCCCGGGTAGAAGGGAAGAGGTAGTGAAGAAATTTCCTTTTGCATCAACCTGCAGTGTAGCAATTAAATCTCCGGTCCCACCTGATTCTGACCAGAAGTAGATAATTCCGTTAGGTGAAGGGGTGGAAAGATCTGGTTTAAAAACCGACCCGGCAATAACAAAGTTGTATTTTCCTGTTCCTCCGGCAACATGACAGGATAAACAAACCTGGCCATTATTATGGCTGGTGGTACCACCATTCACAGAGTAGACAGCGGTAGAGGGAGGAGGGCCTTCCTTGTTGGAACAACCCGACCAGAGGAGCAACACAATGGCTGGTAAGACGAATAGGTATATAGACGGCTTCATTGTGAATTTGTTGAAATAAGAAATACGTAATACGAAAGTAGGAAATTAATTCGTCATTCGTAATTATTAAATCGTAATTAATCCTTCAGGCATCTGCCCGAAAATGCATTGATGTGTTGTGAAGGATAAAATGATACACTTGGGGTGTAATCGGTATTGTTAACTACCTCATTCATCCCGTGTGCCCAGGCTTTATCCTGCCCATGCTGGGTAGAAGACCAGAACATGGTTGAGTTCAGAATGGCATCTGCAGCGCGGAATTTCCATACCGAATTGTGAAAACGGATCCCCTCGAGCAACGCGTTGAATCCTGAGTACCCGGTAGGCTTCAAGGCATTTCCTGCAAAACCATTGGAAATATAGAAGTTGAAAAGTGTATTCCAGTCGGTCTCTGCAGGAAGATGCCATCCTGAAGGACAGAATCCCTGCGCACTGTTGTCAGAAGTATACTGCATGATCTCATTCCACTGATACAGTCCTCCGTATGTCGTACAGTTGGCAGGATTGTCGTTGATGCAGTATTTCTCGGGGACGCAGTTGTCACGCTGCACCTGGGATGAAATAGTTACGTTTCCATAATTCAGGTTGGATGCCATCCAGCACTGGGTGCCAATTACTACTGTTGGATAACTCCTGTTATCCCGAATGTCAACGAGTGTATCCCCGCAGGTGTGAACAACAGGTTCCACCACTGTGATGTGGATGGAATCAATCGCGTCACATCCGTAGGTATTAGCATAATAGTAGGTGACGGTATGACGGCCGGTATCGGCGATGGCAGGGAAGAAACGGCCACCACTAACCCCTGTGCCAGAAAAGATTCCTCCACGCGGGTTCTCTCCCTTAAGTGTAAAGGGTGTTGATTGCGTTGTGAGAAGGGTATCGTAACATATAGAGAGTGAGACAACCGGCCAGGGATTTACGGCTACTACAACATTGTTTTGTGTTCCTGTACACCCATTCGCCAATGGCGTTACCAGGTAGGTGACGGTTGGAATGAGGTAGCCCGAGTTAGTCAGTGTCTGTTGTATCAATGTCCCCGACCCGCCTGAATACCCCGATACGGCCATGGAACTGCCGGTAGCCGTCCAGGTAAATGAGGTGCCTGCTACATTCGAAGTAATCGTAAATCCAGTTGTTTCGCCGCTGCATAATGCCTGGCTGGCTGGGGTAAATATCACACCACTAACAGGAAATACTACCACAATAAAGTCGGTTGAATCTCCCGTGCATCCGTTTGCTGTGGCCGCAACACGGTAAGTGGCTGAATCAATTTCATAGCCACTGTTACTCAGCGTATGAGCAATGATAAAGCCAGACCCGTTACTGAAGCCTGTAATATCGGGAGAACTGCTGAAAGCTCTCCAGGCGAATGTGGATCCGCTGACATCCGCCAGCAGGCCGATGCCTGTCATGGTACTGTTGCAGATCTCGTAGTGGGTCGTTGCATTTATAATCACCGGCAGCGGATTAACCGTTGCAATCACCGGCATGGTAAGCCCTGGAGGACAACCATTTGCTGTTGGGGTGACCTGATAGGTCACCCACTCAATTGTTGCCCCGTTGTTGTCAATGGTTTGTGCAATCAGGTCGCCCGATCCGTCGGAATACCCTGCAAGATTGAGTGAAGAGGCCGTGGCCGTCCAGCTGAATGCAGTGCCAGTTACATGCGACAACAGGGATAACCCGGTAACCTGACCTTCACAGATTGTCTCCCCGGTGGGGACAAAATAGACATCGGGAACCGGAAATACGGTAACGGTGTAGTCGGTCATTGAACCCTGACATCCACTGTTTTCAGGTGTGACGTGATAAATGACGGATTCGTTGTCAAATCCGGCGTTGATCAGGGTCTGGTTGATCAGGGTTCCGGGAGTCGTGCTGTTGGCATATCCGGTGATATTAGCTGAGCTGGGTGTACATGTCCAGGAGAATTGTGTGCCAGACACATTCGAATGTAGGGTCAACCCGGTGGGTTGACCATTGCATATCGATGTATCCAGCGGACTATTGGTCAGGTAGGGGGATGGAACAATTGTAATGGTATAATCTACCGTGATGCCGTCGCACCCGTTGGCATGCGGAGTGATATGGTAGGTTACAGTTTCATTGATATCTCCCAGGTTGATCAGGTTGTCGCCGATGTGCGTTGATGGGGTTGGATTGCCAGTAAAACCGATGATGTTGGTGGATGAGCCGGTGGCGGTCCAGGTAAAGAGCGTCGCGGCAATGTGTGAAGTCAGATCCACATCAGTGTTGTTGTTATTGCAAATCTCCTTGTTCATCGGAACGTTGGAAACATCCGGGACCGGATAGACGGTAACCACCAAATTGGTGTCAAATCCATCGCACCCATTGGCTTCAGGAGTGATTTGATAGGTCACCCATTCTATGTCATACCCCGAATTGTAAAGAGTTTGATCAAGAAGGGTGGTGGGCGTTGAATTACCGGAAAAGCCGGAAACGAAAGGCGAAGAGCCGGTTGCGGTCCAGGTGAACTGTGTGCCTGAAACATGTGAATCCAACGTCACTCCGGTTGGTTGCCCATTACAAATAGCGGTATCCGGCGGGTCATTCGCCATATCAGGTCGTGGAAATACTGTCACGGTGTATAGTGAATCCGGGCCCGCACAACTGTTGGCCGTCGGAGTTATGGTATAGGTAACCGTTTCAGCCGTAAACCCATTGTTTGCAATGGTCTGGGCGATCAGAGATCCCGCTCCGTCTGAAAATCCTGAAAGAGTCCCCGAACTGGCTGCTGTTGTCCAGTTGAAGGTAGAACCGGAAACCGTTGAGGTCAGGGGAATATTGGTTGCTGTTTCAGTGCAGATCGACTGACTCAATGGTGTCGTAGTAACATGCGGAGTAGGATTCACGGTTAGAATGACACTCTGAGGAATTCCTGCCGGGCAACCGAAGGCTTCCGGAGTAGCCGTATAGGTGACTGTCTCGATGGTATTTCCGGAGTTTGTGATGGGCTGCTTAATCAATGGGCCGCTTCCATTTGAAAATCCGGAGAGGTTGGGAGAACTTTCAAGGGCTGTCCAGGTGAAGGTAGCACTGGTCACGTTTGATAAAACCTGGATATTTGAGGTGTCTTCAGAACAGATCGTCTGAGCGGAAGGGTCAAAATAGACATCCGGGAGGGAAACAACTGTTGCTACAAAGTCGGTGGTAGGCCCCACACACCCGTTGGCCGTAGGTGTAATATGGTAGGTAACATTCTCAAGGACAAACCCGGTGTTGGTGAGAACCTGGTCAATGAGCAGCCCTGAGCCGGGCCCCCACCCGATGATATTGGCTGAACTTGGGGTAGCTGTCCAGCTGAAGTTTGCTCCCGCTACATTTGAAAGAAGGGCAATGTTGGTGCTGGTTCCGTTGCAGAGTTCGGAGAACAGCGGACTGTTGGATACGTCGGGAACAGGAAAAACCACAACCTTGTAGTCGACGGAGTCTCCTGTGCAGTTGTTTGCCATCGGCACCAACCGGTATGTGACAGTGTCGATCGTGAATCCTGAGTTAGAGAGAGTTTGGTTAATACTTGTCACGCCAGGGCCCGCGTTGCTTGAGAATCCTGTCAAATTGGAGGAGCTGGGAAATGCCCGCCATGTGAAGGTGGTATTGGCGACATTGGAGAGTAGGGACAATCCGGTGGATTGTCCATCACACTGCTCCTGCAGGGCCGGGGTATTTGAGAGGTCGGGAGAGGGGAATATGACTGCCTTATAATCCACTGAATCACCAACACAATTGTTTGCCATGGGTAGTAATCTGTAGGTCACAGTGTCGATGGAGTATCCGGAATTAACCAGGAGCTGATCTATTGAGATCAACCCTGCCCCGGTGTGGCTGCTGAACCCTGTTACAGTTGCCGAACTGGCAAATGCCCTCCATGTAAATGTTGTATTGGCAACATTCGACTGCAGGGAAATCCCCGTCAACTGATTGTTGCATTGCTCCTGTAATACCGGATTGTTTGACAAATCAGGCGTGGGAAACACCACGACTCTGTAATCAATTGAATCCCCGCTACAGTTGTTTGATGATGGCAGAAGACGGTAAGTAACCGTATCAATTGAATATCCCGAATTGACCAGGATCTGATTGATGGCTGTCGACCCAGGGCCGGTATTTCCGGCTAATCCTGCGATATTGGAAGAGTTTGTGAATGCCCGCCAGGTGAAGGTGGTGTTTGCCACATTCGACAGTAGAGTCAAGCCGGTGGCTTGACCGTTGCATTGCGTTTGGAGTGTTGGGCTGTTTAACAAATCGGGAGTTGGATAAACAGCTACCTTATAATCAATCGAATCACCTGCGCAAGTGTTTGCCGTTGGCAGAAGCCGATAGTAAACAGTATCAATGGTATACCCTGAATTCATAAGGGTATGATTTATCTGGGTCGCTCCGGGGCCTGCATTGCTGCTGAATCCGGTGATATTCCCTGAGGTGGCAAAGGCTCTCCAGGTGAAGGTGGTTCCGGTCACAGTGGAATTGAGGGTGATGCCCGTTTGAAGGTTGTTGCACTGGCCATGGATGAGTGTTGCATTCGAGAGGTCTGGCGTAGGATAGACCACCACCTGGTAGTCGATGGAGTCGCCCTGACAGTTGTTGGCAGCTGGCAGGAGCCGGTAGGTAACGGTTTCGGTTGAGTTCCCGGAGTTCACAAGGGTATGCGCGATAGTAGTCACTCCCGGTCCTGAATTGTCGCTCCATCCGGTAACATTGGCCGATGATGGATAAGCTTTCCAGGTGAATGTGGTACTCGCTACATTGGATAACAGGGTGATGCCGGTCGGCTGATCATTGCACTGTTCCTGCGTGGTGGATGCGTTGGAGAGATCTGGTGTGGGGAAGACGGCGACCTTGAAATCCACCGAGTCGCCTGCACATCCGTTGGCATGAGGAACGAGGCGGTAGTAGACTGTGTCTATCGTGTAACCCGAGTTAACAAGTGTTTGGGTGATCAATGTATCAGCTGGCCCGGTGTTACCGCTGAACCCTGTGATATTCGCAGTTGTAGCAAATGCACGCCAGGTAAACAAGGTGCTGTCGACGTTGGATGTCAATGTGATGTTTGTTTGCACATTATTGCATTGTGCTTCGACAACAGTGGTGTTGGCAAGATCCGGTGTTGGAAACACAACTACCCTGTAATCGGTGGAGTCCCCGGAACAGCTATTGGCTGAAGGCATCAGACGATATGTTACAGTATCAGGTAAGTACCCTGAATTAGCCAGCGTCTGGTTGATTGATGTCACTCCGGGCCCACTGTTTCCTGAGTATCCGGACAAATTGAGCGATGAGGCAGATGCTGCCCAGGTGAAGGTAGTGCCGTTGATGTTGGATTGCAGGGTCAATCCGGTGGATTGACTGTTGCATTGTGTTTGTAAATCCGGACTGTTAGAAAGATCCGGTACCGGATAGACAGCTACCTTGTATGTAACGGTATCTCCGTAACACCCATACGATTGAGGGAGGATATGGTAATAAACGGTGTCAATGTCGTATCCGGTATTTCGGAGTATCTGGTTTATCAGCGTATCAGGGGTAGTTGTGTTTTCCAAATAACCGGTCACATTGGGGGAACTGGCGCTGCAGGTCCAGGTAAAGCGTGTAGTATCGTTGTTGGACTCCAGATCGATATTGGTGGAGGTGCTGTCGCAGATCGACTTCACCAACGTAGTATTGGCAAGGATAGGGAGTGGGTAGACCAATACAGTATAGAGGGTGTCGAATCCCTGGCAGTCATTGTTGTGGGGTGTGACTGTATACAGCACACTGTCGATTGTAGCCCCAACATTGATCAATGTGTCGTTAAGATAAGCTGCCGGTGTTGAGTTGTCGGCATATCCCGAAATATCAGTGGTGCCGCAATCAGCCGACCAGGTAAACAGGGTGTTTGAGACTGCACCGGTCAATGAAATGTCTGTTCCGTTGCGACTGCAGATAGCTTTTCTCAGGGTATCATTGTTTACATTGGGTAGCGAATCGATGGCGATGGGAACAGTTGCAGTGTCGGAACATCCTTCTGTTGAGAAGGAAATAAGGGTGACATCATAGATGCCAGGGTCGGAGAAGATATGAACCGGATTCTGTTCGCCTTCCAGGATAGGGGTGCCATCGCCGAAATCCCATTTCCAGTCCACGACTTCGTTCTGGTTAACCCAACTGGTGTCAATAAAGTGGGAAGGAAGTCCGGCACAATTATCCTGAAGAGTAAAGCCTGTGTGAATTACGGTGTAAGTCAGCAACTGGGCTATTGTCACTTCACACCCGTTGTAGGAGATTAGTTTGCAGAAATATTCATCTCCGGTTACCGGTGTATTGATAATGATAGATGCGGTAGTGTCACCGTTAATACTTGTGTCCCCATTGACGGTAGACCACTCGTAGTTAAACCCGGGTGGCGCTGTCAGAACAGCATTGGTGTCTCCTTCACACAACGCGATGTCGAGGTTCAATTTGCTGCAATAGGTATTGATATAGGCATAGCCCTGGTGAGCAGAATACCAGCAGCCACGGGTAGTAAATACAACATCAATGGTTTGTCCGAAATAAGGGGTCATATCCATACCAACAGTTGTCCACTCTTTCCATCGCTTTGGTTCTCCCCCCCCAGAGGACCCTGGCGGACAAGTATGCCAACCTGGGATGCCGGATTGTGCAGCTACATAATAATATCCACAAGTGGAGTCAATCACCTGGCCCTCTTGATTCTGAAGTTCAATTTTAAATGCTGGTTGTTCATCAATAGAATGGTTTGCATCTTCAAAAACAACAGCATATCTATAGATGAAAAGGTAGCTGTCTTCATCAATTGTCAATGTATATTTAAGCTGTTCGGCCAGTCCTCCGTCGGTAGTACTGCCAAGTCGGGCTGAGTAAGCTTCTCCAGGGTAGACAGTGATCAAACTGTCACATGTTTGCGGGTCATATGTCCCAGGCCCAGGGATAATTACATGACGTTGAGGATGAAATCCCAGGACTTCACAGGGCTGTAACCCGCCTTGACCGGGTGGATTGAATGTCCCATAGCATCCTTCCCATCGGGCAAAATCACCATAGCTGAAATTCGAATTCTCGCAGTTGGTTTCAAGCTGTGCACTTGATGATTGGGAAAGTACCAGGAGAAGGAACAAAACTACGGCCGTGAAGTATGTTTTTTTCAGGCCGGTTGATCTCAGGAACGGGTCAACGGGAGTAAATAGCACGATAACTGATTATTTTAAGTCGTAAAGATACAATTTTTTCATGGCAGACATGACATCCCTAAGACAACGGGATTGGGAAAAGGTTGTTTGATCAATCCCTGATACATCTTACAGAGAAAGCATTTGACTTCAGCGCCGGATAAAACGAGACACTTGGGGTGTAATCCTTGTCGCTAGCCACGTCGTTGATGCCATGCGCCCAGGCTTTGTCGGGGCCGTGAAGGGTGCCCGACCAGAAGATGGTAGAGTTGAGCGTTCCATCTGAAGCAGGGTAACGCCACACGAGGTTTTGGAACCTTATACCGTTCAGACGTGCGTTGAACCCTGAATATCCGCTGTACTTCAGTGGGTTGGCGGCAAAGCCGTTGGAAATATAGTTGTTGAAAAGGGTGTTCCAGTCACTCTCTGTTGGCAGATGCCATCCCGGGGGACAAAGTCCCTGGACTCCCTCCGTGGTGCGATACCTCATTACCTCTCCCCACTGATATAGCACAGAGCCCAGGGCACAGAGCGCAGGATCATTATTGTAACAATATTTTTCATTCACACAGTTATCGCGCTGGGGAATTGAGGTGGCTGTTATTTGTCCGTAATTCAGGTTGGCTGCCATCCAGCATTGAGTTCCGATTAATACAGTTGGATATTTCAGGCTGTCCCTGACATCCAGTAGAGTATCTCCACAGATTAGGGATCCGGGATCGGAGACATGTATGGAGAGGGAGGCGCTGTCGATGCAGTTGAATTCGTTGATATAGGTATACTTGATTTCATGGATGCCGTTGCCTGCGAGTGCGGGGAAGAACTCCCTGCCGTTAACGGTCACACCCGAATAGGTTCCGGCAAGAGGAATACCTCCGTTCAGCCAGATCGGTTGGGCATTGGACGTGGTGATCGTATCAAAACAGGGAGTTAACGAAACTACAGGTACCGGATTCACGATCACAATAACCGAATTTTGTGTCCCGCTACAGCCATTGGCTGTTGGGGCGACCTGCCAGGATGCCCATTCGGGCATATATCCTGTATTGTTGAGCGTTTGCTGGATAAGGTTCCCCGAACCATTTGCATATCCATTAACGTTGGGAGAACTACCGGTAGCAGTCCAAACAAACGAGGTCCCAAGAATGTTTGATTGCAGTGTCAGGTTTGTAACCTCTCCACCACAAAGTGTATCCCCGTTTGGTACAAATAACACATCAGCAACCGGGAAAACGACTACAAAGAAATCAAGTGAATCTCCAATGCATCCGTTTGCTGTAGCAGCTAGTCGGTATGTCACAGTATCGACGGAATATCCACTGTTGGAGAGGGTATGTGAAATGACTAATCCAGATCCATCGGAATAACCGGAGATGTTGGCTGAGGAGGCGAATGACCTCCAAACAAAAGAGGAATCCAATACATCGGATATAGGATGGATGTTCGTTGTGCTGTTATTGCATTGTGAAAACAAGGTTTGTGTGTTCAGAACAGATGGTTTCGGGAAGATCGTAACAACAGCGTTCTGAGACTCTCCGGGAGTGCAGTTGAAGGCTTCCGGAGTAGCTGTATATGTAACTGTTTCAATGGTTGTTCCTGAATTGGCTAGCGTTTGCTGGATCAATTGACCAGTGCCGTCACTGTATCCGGAAACGGTGGGAGACGATGCAACTGCGGTCCAGGTGAATGTAGCTGTAGGAACATGAGACAGCAATGTCAGGTTTGTAATTTCTCCCTGGCAAATATTTTCTCCAGCCGGAACGAAATAGACATCAGGCTGTGGCACAATGGTAATGGTGTAATCTGCTGTGGAACCCGGACATCCACTGCTTTCAGGGTCGATACTGTAAACAACATATTCGGTATCAAACCCAGTATTGACCAGAGTTTGTTGAATCAGCGTGCCGGGAGTTGTGCTGTTTGCATAGCCGGTGATGTTGGCCGAACTTGGGGTGCAACTCCATGAAAAGAGGGTCCCGGCCACATTTGACGTGAGGACAAGATTTGTACTTGTGTTGTTGCATTGTTCATGAAAGAGGGGTGTGTTGCTCAGGTAGGGATTTGGTATTACTGTAACCTGGTAATCAGAATTGGACCCATAACAACCATTGGCTTCAGGAAGAATATGATAGGTAACGGTTTCGTTTACAGAGCCACTGTTGACAAGGGTTTGATCAATCAGGGCAACAGGTGTTGTAGTATTATCGGAATAACCTGAGATGAATCCGGAAGAGCCTGTAGCTGTCCAGGTAAACAGAGCGCCGGTAACGCTGGATGTAAGATCAATATCCGTGTTCTGACTGTTGCAGATCTCTTTCGCCAGAGGACTGGTGGTCAGGTCGGGAACCGGGAAAACGGTTACGGTGAAATCCGTTAAGGAACCGTTGCATCCATTGGCAGTTGGCGTCAGGTGATAGGTGACTGTTTCGATGGCCGCTCCGGTGTTGACAAGATCCTGAAAGATGGTATCAGATGGAGAGGCGTTGTTGGACCAGCCTGTGATGTTTGCTGATGAGGGAGTGCAGGTCCAGGTGAACAGGGTGCCGCTTACGGCGTGCCGGAGCGGAATCCCGGTATTGCTCCCCGAACATATCGATGTATCCGGTGGACTGTTGGTAATCGTGGGAGTAGGAAAGACGGTCACCGTATAGTCCGTTACCGGGCCGTCACACCCATCGTTATTGGGAGTCATGTGATAGGTCACCGTCTCTGGATCGTTCCCTGCGTTTACCAGGGTCTGATTCAGCAACACGGAGGGGGTGGTCACGTCTGAAAATCCCGTGACATTTCCTGAGCTGGGTGTGCATGTCCAGGTAAAGGTAGTTCCGGGAAGGTCGGAAGTCAATATCACATTAACAGGGATATTGTTGCATGTGGAGGAAGAAGGCGGTGTGTTCGATAATAAAGCCCTGTATTTCACCCATTCTGTAAATGTGGTATCGGAAGCGGTACACGTTGGAGTGGATGCTGTAATAGTATAAACAACACTTCCGGGTACCGGATCATGGTTGGTAAGCAGTTGCTGGATCAGAGGGCCGGAACCGTCGCTGAAACCTGTTACATTTCCGGTCCCCAATGCTGCAGTCCAGTCATACACCGCCCCGTTGCAGGTAGAGGTGAGATGGATATCTGTTAAATCCCCTGAACAGATGTCGTCATACATCGGGTCAAGGGTAAGTACAGGAACCGGATGGATGATTACCATGTAATCGAAGACCTGGCCCGGACAGCCATTGAACTCTGCGGTAACGTGATAATAAATAGTATCGGGAACAAATACCGATGTATAAAGTGTTTGTATGATGGTATCCCCTGTGCCGGCATTGAAGCCGCTGGAGGTGGAGGCAGCAGGAGTGACCGTCCACGAAAATGATGAACCTGTAACATGAGAGCTCAGGATGATCTCTGTGGTTTGGCCGTTGCAAAGTTCAAATTGGTTCGCTGGAGAAAAGAGCACATCTGCCACAGGATTTACATAGACCGTAAAGAGGGTGTCAGGACCGGAACAGCCATCTGCAGTGGGTGTTACCGAGTATAAAACAGAATCTAAGCTGTATGAGGTGTTGATCAGGGTTTGAATGATCGTGTCGCCTGATCCGGCTCCGTGACCAGATACCTGTCCGGAGAGATTCTGGCTTGTCCAGGAGAAACTGGAGTCCTGGAGTGTCGCTATCAGTGGAATACTGGTGGCATCTCCCGAACAAATGGTGTCTTTGAAAATAGCATTCGAGATCAATGGCAATGGCTTCACCAGGAGTGACATGGTATCAGATTCCAGCACGCCGCATCCTTCAACAACATGCAGGTAATACTGGTAACTACCGGGAGGAGGTGAGACTTTAATGATGCTATCATGATTCCCATAGGTCTCCCAATTGTAATCGAAGGGTCGTTGCCCCCCCCCAGGCGGTACCGGAGAGGGTGGCAGAGTCGCCGGCGCAGATGGTGTCGTCAGCACCGGCATCAACAAAGAAAGGAGTGTTGTCAGCGATGAGGATGGTATCACTCAAGGTTCCGTTGTTGGAGCAGCCCGGCTGTGCAAACTCCAGGATTACCGTCTCAACTCCTTCGGGGATGCCGTCGTAAAGAGGCACGATTGACAGGGAGGCGGTTGTTCCACCAGCAGGAATGATGACAGAATCGGGAATCTCGGTATAATCCACTCCGTTGATGGCTGTTCCGCCGATGGTGAAGTAGAGGATGTAGGGAAGAGCAACCGGTTCAGGAGCTATCACATTGATTGTTGCGTTGCTGCATCCTTCAATTGCACGATTCCCAAGGGCTGGAATAGAGTAACTTGTACTGGCTGATACTCCGACAGATGCGAAACTGTTTTTCTCGAGAAAAACTCCTGAGTCGAAAACCCAGTCAACAGCATCAGCAATAGCAAGTTTGATGTGATATGTTGAGCAGGGAATCACCACATGCCAGGCAATATAAACGAATGAGAATCCGTCATATTCCAGATAGGCGCCATTGACTTCCGGACAGTTCTGGTATCCATAGCCGTTGGGTTGGTTGCACCAGTTGGTCGTCATATCAGCACACATGTTGTTGATTGTGACCGGTAATGTGCCCCCGGGAAGA
>Ga0351854_1122_pt1 | contig 14668 bp, 9 predicted proteins | sample BONcelHFGM3001C9_FD_206793 | JGI IMG/M metagenome (GOLD analysis project Ga0351854, IMG submission 206793) | Enriched cells from coal bed in the Powder River Basin, Montana, United States - BONCAT cells FGM rep2 HSBNCT.FGM.300.1.C9 ...
AAGTACCTGAATGTGAAGATGACTGATAAAGAGAAAGTGAAAGCCGGCAAACTCGCAGCGTTTGGCGTAGGCTTGTTTGCAATCTTGCTGGGAATACTTTTTAAAGGTATGAATGTGTCGTTTTTAGTAGGACTCGCTTTTGCAGTGGCTGCCTCAGCCAATTTGCCTGCAATATTAGCAGTAATATTCTGGAAAAGAACAACATATCAGGGAATTGCAGCCTCAATAGTGACGGGAATTCTTTCCTCAATCGTATTAATACTGTTATCCCCAACAATGTTCGAAAGGTATGGTCTTGCCAAAGAAGCAGCAATTTTTCCGCTTGATAATCCCGGAATAATTTCACTTCCACTTTCTCTGATTATGCTTGTAACTGTAACCTTGTTAACACGAAAGAAAGAAAGTAGCATTTAAGCAGCGTATCTGTAATTAGTACCGGGTTCGTATTGTGATTCGAATCCGGTACAAATTATTTATAAGTATAAAACATTCAAGATGTTATAACTGATCCTGTTTTCATGCGCATAGCCATAGTCACAGATATTCATGAAGATGCAGACCGTTTGGTTAATGCATTAAAATTGCTTGATAGTGATGGGTATGACCAGCTTGTTTGCCTTGGTGACATAACAGGTTACAGCAAAGGGTTTAACTATCACCGTGCAGATGCCGAAAAATGTATTGCTCTGTTGCGTGAAAAGCGCGCTCTGGTGGTGACTGGTAACCATGATTTAAATACCTGCAAAAAACTGCCCTCTTATTATGGAAGTTATGGACTTGATGAGCATTGGTATGCCATGAAACCTGAGCACAAGAAACAGAAAGCTTATCGTAAGTTCTGGCTCTATGAAGACGAGATTACCAGCTGTCAATCATTAGAGAGCCTCAGTTTCTTGGAGCAGTTACCCGAATGGCTTATTTTGGAAACAGATGCCGGCAGGATACTTTTTTCCCATTTTCTTTCACCCGACCATTGTGGAATTACCCGTAGTTTTCCTGCAACATATATCGGCTGGGGAAAGCATAAGGCTTTTATGAAAGACCATCAATGCAGATTTGCCTTTGTTGGTCATGCGCATCCTTCCGGAATAGCAGTCACAGGCAAGTTGGGCTGGTTAAACCCATCAGAAACTTTTTACAGGTTGCCTGAAAGAGACCGGATAATAATAAGTCCGGCTTTGGTAACGAATCAAATTGCGTCAGCATGTCTTATCTTTGATAGCTCAAAAAACGAGGTAAAAACAATTGTTATTTCTTAACAAAATAACCACCTGAAATGCAAACCCGGTTTATCTACAGAATCCTGCTCCCGTCGTTGTTTGCCGTCTTTCTTTTTCTGGCATCAATGTTTGTTTATGTAATACCTGATTACAGGGAAAGTCTGATGGATAAGAAAAGGGAAACCATAAGGGAACTGACCAATACTGCCTGGAGTGTGCTCAACAAGCTCAATGGCATGGTCAGTGATTCTTTGCAGATTGCCGAAGCCCAACACGAAGCATCCCTGATCATTTCCGAGATGAGGTATGGTTCAGAAATGAAAGATTATTTCTGGATTACTGATACCATGCCCCGCATGGTCATGCACCCATACCGGCCCCAGTTGAACGGAATGGATCTTAGCGAATATGAGGATATGGCCGGAAAAAAGTTTTTTGTCGAAATTGTGCATCTGGTAGATTCCACAGGTGATGGCTTTATCAATTACAAATGGCAGTGGAAAGACGACAGCCTGATGGTTGTGCCAAAGCTTTCTTATGTAAAGGCTTATGAACCATGGGGCTGGATTGTTGGGACAGGGATTTATGTGGAAGATGTTAAACGCGAAATTGCACAGGTAACCCGTCAGGTTGTTTACAGTTCAATCGTAATCACATTACTGATTGCAGCATTAATCGCTTATCTGGCGCGCCGCAATTATACTGCAGAGTTACTTAGAATACGTGCACAAAATCAACTTAAAGAAACGCTTGAGAAATACAAAATGCTTGTGGAAGCCTCGCCAGATGGAGTGTTGATGACCATGGAGAACAAAGTGGTGTATTACAACACCTGGCTTACAGATATGCTTGGGTTTGGTAAAGAAAGCTTGGATGATTCAGGACAAAACCCTGAACAACTGTTGGCATTAGTGCAGATGGGGCTTGAAGAGTCGGTTTCCGAAAGCGGAATGAAACAATTGGAAGTGATTGCCGAAACCAGCATCAGAAGAAAAGATGGGATGCTAAAAGAAGTGATTATTCATAGGTCTGTTTTTGAAACATCAGGAAAACAAGGATTTATATATACAGTTAAAGATGTTTCAAAGCACATGGCAACCCAGCGCGAACTGGATGTAAGCCTCGAGAAATTCAGGTCTATCGCCGGCTGGATGAACCTCGGAGTGTTTCGATGTACGGTTGAACGCATACCACGGATCATTGAAATGAACACAACAGGAGTGGAACTGTTGGGCTTCTCTTCAATTGATCAGATCAGGGAGATTGAACTGCTGAAACTGTTCCACGATATTGAGGAAAAGCGCAAGGTACTCAAAGCTATTGCTGCTGACCAACAGTTACAGGATATGCTCGTCCGGGTGAAAATTCCCGATGGAGGACAAAGGTCACTATTGCTGTCGCTTTTTCCTGTAATGGATCATCTTGGAAAGTTGCAGTTCTTCGATGGTATTTTGGTTGATGCTTATGAACATCTTAGCCGGAGAACGGGATATGATCATGCATTCTCAGGAAATCAGTTAACACCAACTTTGTTGCTTAAACCATTATTGGAGTTTGTTTCCTATCCTCCTGTTTGTGTTCTTGATACTCCGGTTGAAACTGCCTGCCGGCTTATGGTTATGAAACAAAGTGATCTGGTGGTAGTTACTGATTCAAAGGGCAGTCTGCTTGGTGTAGTCACTCATGGAGACATAAGTCGAAGATACGTTTATCCAGACAAGAAAAGGCCAGTAGTTATTTCCGAAATCATGAGTTCGCCGATTGTTTCCATCAGTGATCAGGAAATGGTTGTTGATGCTTTTTCACTTATGGTTTCAAAACAAGTGTCATATGTTGTAGTGATTTCAGGGGAAGGAAAGCCTCCCGCTTATGTAAGTCTTGCCGGACTTACTGAACTAAGGGCAGATACGCCTGAGTTCCTGATGAACAATATTCAGCAGGCGGTTTCGCTTCCTGAACTGGCAGAGGTTGTTAAAAAACTTCCAAGGATCATCAGTCAGATGCTTGATTCCGGAGCAGGAGCACTAACTTCGGGTAAACTGATCAGCAGGATAACTGACCAGCTTACGGTTAGGTTTATTGAAGAAGCCATTGTTGAAATGGGGCCGCCTCCAGCACCTTTTGCTTTCTTGGTTCTGGGAAGCGAAGGCCGCCGGGAGCAAACCCTGGCTACCGATCAGGATAATGCCATCATATTTGATGACAATAATTTAGATAATGTAAATGCGGTGCGCAAGTATTTTCTTGCTCTGGGAAAATCAGTATGTTCCAAATTGGACCAGGCCGGTTTCCCTTACTGCAAAGGAGGTGTTATGGCCATGAATAAAGACTGGTGTCTTGGTCTTGATGAGATTAAGGAAAGGGTTTCAGGCTGGATCGGGAACCCCAATCCTTCTGAATTGCTTCAGGTTTCTATATTTTTCGATTTCAGGTTTGTTCATGGCGAAAATATCCTCGCTGAGCAACTGCAGCAACATTGCCATGCAGCCCTGAGAAATAAGGAGGTATTCTTTTACAATCTTGCGTCATCGCTAATATCGTTGAGGCCAAACCTGAAAGCAAACTTAAAGCAGGAAGATGAAGGAAAGCAGTCAGAGGGCTGGGATATCAAGCTGCCATTAATGATGATTACTGCCGTTGTGAGGTTCTGGTCGCTTAAATATGGTATTACTGAACGGGGCACACCCGAAAGATTGCTGGCATTAAGATCAGTTGATGCCATCAGTGATTCGTTCTATGAAGAATTTCTGGCTGCATTTCGATTTTTGAACCACCTCAGGTTGTTGAATCAAACCAAGAATCTAAGCATGTTTCAGCCAGCATCAAATGTTTTGAATCTAGCTTCGCTGACCGAAATGGACAGGTTGATGATCAAGAGAATCCTTTCGGCGATTCAGGCACATCAATCCCGGCTCGCTACAGAATTTAGAATTAGCTGATTTCTTTGTTGTTATGTATGAAACAGCAGCTTATCAGGAATGCTTATAAATAAGCATCAGTGTATTATTGTTATTATCAGATTCTTTTCTATTTTTTACCTTTGCGCGAATGAAAACCTGCACCATTAACCTAACATAAATATTTGAATATGAGTACAATTTTTTGGATTATTCCTTTGGCAGCCCTCACAGCGCTGGGATTTGCCTGGTATTTTTTCAAAAGCATGATGCGCGAAGATGAAGGTACCGATCTGATGAAAAGCATCGCCTTGCATGTCAGAACTGGTGCAATGGCTTACCTCAAACAGCAGTACAGGGTTGTTTCAATTGTCTTTCTTGTGTTGTTGGTTTTCTTTGCAATTTTAGCCTATGGATTTAATGTTCAGAACGGATGGGTGCCATTTGCCTTTCTTACAGGTGGTTTCTTCAGCGGACTTGCTGGTTTTTTCGGCATGAAGACAGCCACTTATGCTTCTGCACGGACAGCCAATGCAGCACGTCATTCACTTAATAAAGGATTGAAAGTTGCTTTCAGGTCAGGTGCTGTGATGGGTCTCACTGTTGTCGGACTTGGCCTTCTGGATATTTCTTTATGGTATCTGGTTCTTGATTATTTTGTTGACGAAGCCGACAGCGCCCACAAAATGGTTGTGATTACAACTACCATGCTTACCTTTGGTATGGGAGCTTCCACACAAGCATTGTTTGCACGTGTTGGGGGGGGTATCTTCACTAAAGCTGCCGATGTGGGTGCCGACCTTGTAGGTAAGGTTGAAGCTGGAATCCCTGAGGATGACCCGAGGAATCCGGCTACCATTGCTGATAATGTTGGAGATAATGTTGGTGATGTTGCCGGTATGGGTGCTGACCTTTATGAATCATATTGTGGTGCTATTCTGGCAACAGCAGCAATTGGGGCATCAGCTTTTATGACCTCAGAAACTGCACAATATAAAGCAGTTATTGCTCCTATGTTGATTGCAGCAGTAGGAATTTTCCTTTCTATATTGGGTATTTTTCTCGTAAAAACCAAAGAAGGAGCAACAATGAGAGACCTCCTCAAATCACTTGGACTCGGTGTCAATGTGAGTTCTGTTCTTATTGCCATTGCTTCCTTTGGAATACTTTATGGGCTGGGAATGGATAACTGGATTGGTATTTCGTTCTCGGTAGTTGTTGGCCTTGTTGCCGGTATAATCATCGGTCAATCAACTGAGTATTATACTTCTCAATCATACAGGCCAACAAAAAATGTGGCCCGGTCATCAGAAACAGGCCCGGCAACGGTGATCATTTCCGGAATAGGTCTTGGTATGTTGTCCACAGCAATTCCGGTTGCAACCATTGCACTTGCCATTGCGCTTTCCTTTCTTTCGGCAATCAATTTTGACATTAAAAACATGGTTGAACCTCAGAATCTGAGCCTTGGCCTGTATGGAATCGGAATTGCCGCTGTTGGAATGCTTTCCACACTCGGAATCACACTCGCAACAGATGCTTACGGACCTATTGCTGACAATGCCGGTGGAAACGCCGAAATGAGTAAATTAGACCCGGAAGTCCGCAAACGTACTGATGCACTTGATGCGCTTGGAAACACGACTGCAGCCACAGGAAAAGGATTTGCCATTGGTTCAGCTGCTCTTACGGCACTGGCTCTGCTCGCTTCATATATTGAAGAAATCAAAATCGGCATGATACGGATCGGTCAGAATGTCATGGAAATGACCGATGGAATGCAGGTTGAGACATCAAAGGCTACAATCGTTGATTTTATGAATTATTTCCAGGTAAGCCTGATGAATCCTAAGGTATTAGTTGGGATGTTCATCGGATCCATGATGGCGTTTTTGTTCTGCGGACTTACAATGAATGCAGTTGGACGTGCAGCCCAGAAAATGGTTGAAGAAGTAAGACGTCAGTTCCGCGAGATTAAAGGGATTTTGGATGGAACAGGAACACCGGACTATGCACGCTGTGTTGAGATCTCGACCAAAGGTGCCCAGCGCGAAATGATGCTGCCTTCAATTCTTGCCATTACTGTACCCATTATAACAGGAGTTGTTTTTGGCGTATCAGGTGTAATGGGTCTTCTCGCCGGAAGTCTTTCAACAGGTTTTGTTCTTGCTGTATTTATGGCTAATGCAGGCGGCGCATGGGATAATGCAAAAAAATATATTGAAGAAGGAAATTACGGAGGCAAGGGATCCGCTAATCATAAAGCTGCTGTCGTTGGCGATACAGTTGGTGACCCTTTCAAAGATACTTCAGGCCCAAGTCTGAACATCCTTATCAAGCTAATGAGCATGGTATCTATCGTTATGGCAGGACTTACGGTAGCATTTAGTTTGTTGTAATACAGAAAATTATATTGCTGAGAGGCTGCCTGTAAAGGCAGCCTTTCTTATTTTATCACTCCCCGCATTGTGATTCGTCAAGAATTCAAACGCCTATTTGGTTTATTTTTGCAGGGATATATCCTGAGTTTTTGCATTTACAGTCATGACTACCAAAAAAATTGCTTTGTTTATTTTTCTGTTCGTGTTCACGTTCAGACTACAGGCAGCATACCTGCTTATTCCGATGGATCAGACCCAGACCAACCACCTCAAGGCATACGGCATTGCTTTCTGGGTTTTGCAACAGGACGTGGAGATCAGCTGGCTGTTGAACTACCGTGGAGGCAGTTACCTAATGCCCTACCATCAGACTTTTGAAAAGGAATGCCGGTTAAGAAATGTTGCTTTTCAGGTCATAGCTGACGTTCAGGCTGAATCAATACTTGCGCTAATCGCTGATCCCTCAGCCAATATGGACGAGATGAAGATGCAGAAGGTTCCCAGAATAGCCGTGTATTCACCAAAGAACAAACTCCCCTGGGACGATGCTGTTACTTTGGTTTTAACCTATGCTGAGATTCCCTACGATGTGATCTACGACGATGATGTACTTGACGGGATGTTGCCCGCATACGACTGGTTGCACCTTCATCATGAAGATTTTACTGGTCAGTTTGGTAAATTCTGGGCCAGGTACAGGCATTTTCCCTGGTATCAGGAGGATGTCCGGCTTCAGGAAGAAACAGCTGCACGACGAGGTTATAGCAAGGTGTCACAACTCAAACTTGCTGTGGTAAAAAAGATAAGGGAATTTGTTGCCGGTGGGGGCTATATGTTTGCTATGTGCTCGGCTACAGATAGTTATGATGTTGCTTTGGCGGCTGAAGGTCTGGATATTTGCGATGTAATGTTTGATGGCGACCCCATCAGACCAGGTGATCCTGACCGCCTTAACTACCACAATTGCTTTGCATTTACTGATTTCACGGTTGTAACCAACCCACAACAATATGAGATTTCAAATATTGATGTTACAGAGTACAGGTCTTCAAGTATAAACCAATCCAACGATTATTTCTCCTTGTTTGAATTTTCGGCAAAATGGGATCCGGTTCCAAGCATGCTAACACAGAATCATGAATCTGTTATCAAAGGATTTATGGGACAAACGACAGCATTCAATAAAGAATTGGTTAAGAAAAATGTAGTTATTCTGGGCGACAATAGGTCATTCAACGAAGACCGTTACATACACGGGTCATTTGGCAAGGGTTTCTGGACATTTTATGGCGGACACGACCCGGAAGACTACCAGCATCTTGTTGGCGATCCTCCGACGGAGCTGGATATGTATCCCAATTCACCCGGCTACAGACTCATATTAAATAATGTGCTTTTTCCTGCAGCCAGGAAGAAAAAGCAAAAAACCTGATTACTTTTCAGTCGGCAAGGATGTATTGATCAACCAGTCAATTGATTGAAATAATAAAACATTTGGTAAATTGAGAAGAAAATACTGACTGCAGCTATCTGACGTCTCACCATAAGAATAATAACCACTATCAGGAGTAAGATTGCCAAAACGAATAAGCGAATTGCCTTCACTGAAATAGGCACAGCCCTCTTTCAATGCAAATGCCTCTTGTGTTTCTGAATCCACCTCGAAATAATAAGCAGTTCGTGCAGAAGAAACAGCACTTGCCGAAAACCAGTCACCCAACTTATAATACTGTTGGTCAGAGCTATGGTGTAAACTGATCTCCATATTAGATTCAAATAATATGTCGAGTTCACTGTTGTCACTTGTAAAACTGCCTCCTTCCACTTCCAGTTTATAAGTGTCTTTAAAGGTGCTTTGGGAAAGTTTTGTTATAATGAATTTGTCAAACCCGATTGGTTGCTCATCAAGCAAGAATGAATCAAAGGAAAGAGCAATTTCTTCGTTTAGCATGAGATTTGTGCCAGGTATTTCAGCCGTTATTGTCCCTTTTCGATAGCGTTTGTAAGGATCCGGCACACCCCATTCGTCATAGCGTATTACGAGGTTAAATACCTCATCTTGTGAATAAAGGTAGGCGTGTGCCTCATCAACCTTTGAATAGCCATCCTTAATCAGTGTCGAATCGTGGATTGATTTTATGAAGGTAGCCGCAAGCTGCACCAGCGTGTGCTCTACGAGCACCAGATTATGTGCAGCCGACAAATGAGGCCTGTAGCTGTGTTCTCCTCCTGATTTTCTGCAACCGAAGTGAAGCACAAAAAGAAGGACAAACAGCCAGATCAAAAGCGGTTTTTTCATTTCGGACTAAGCCTTTGGTAGGTTTCAAAAGTATAACTAAAATCGTTTTGTGGATCGTCATCAACAAATATTGTTTCTGTCAATTGCCATTGGCTTGCGTCAATCTCGGGAAAAAAAGTGTCTCCTTCAAAATCTTTATTGACTATGGTTAGGTAAAGCTTATCGGCGATGGATAAAAATTGAGTATAAACCATTCCACCACCGATGACAAAAACTTCCTTTTCCCGGCTCACCATTTCAAGAGCAGCCGGGATCGAGGTGGCTGTTTCGCACGAATCAAAATGTTCTCCTTCTGTGTCGGTAAGTATAATGTTTCTGCGGTTAGGAAGTGGGCCATTTGGTAACGAAGCGAGGGTTCGTTTTCCCATGATAACGGTGTGCCCGGCGGTTATCTTTTTAAATCGCTTCAGGTCATTCGAAATATGCCAGAGCAATTGATTGTTTAGTCCGATGGCATGATTTTGTGCAATTGCCACTATGATCGAAATAATTGGCTTGTTTTTTTGCATAGGATAAGTTTAGACTGCAATATCTCCTTTTATATGAGGATGGGGATTGTAACCTGTAATCTCAAAGTCTTCGTAAGTAAACTGGAAAATATCAGTTATCGCTGGATTAATTTTCATTTCCGGTAGTGGTCTGGGTTCGCGACTCAACTGGAGCAAAACCTGATCAAGGTGGTTCAGGTAAATATGGGCATCCCCAAATGTGAGGATAAACTCGCCGGCCTGCAGGCCTGTTACTTGAGCCATCATTAAAGTTAGCAACGAATAGGAAGCTATATTGAAAGGAACACCGAGAAAAACGTCAGCACTTCGCTGATACATCTGGCATGATAACTTTCCATTAGCTACATAAAACTGAAACCATGCATGACAAGGAGGTAAGGCAGCCTTGCCGGAAGCAACATTTTCAGCAAACGAAATACCGGAATCGGGCAAAACTGATGGGTTCCATGCAGCGACAATAAGTCTTCTGCTATCCGGATTCTGTTTGATCTGTCTGATAACATCACTGATCTGATCAATTCCTTCGTTGTTCCAGTTTCGCCATTGGGCACCATATACAGGGCCCAGATTACCGTTGTTGTCGGCCCATTCATTCCATATACTAACTTTATTTTCAGTAAGGTATGTTATATTGGTGTCGCCTTTAAGAAACCACAGTAATTCATAAATGACAGACCTAAGGTGAAGTTTTTTAGTGGTCACAGCTGGAAAACCCTGACTGAGGTCGAAACGCATTTGGTGGCCGAAAATGCTTAAAGTTCCTGTGCCTGTACGGTCTGTTTTTTTGACACCTTCTTCAATTATTCTTTTAAGTAATTCGTGGTATTGCTTCATAAAATAACTTTGTTAACCGATAAGCATCCCTACTATTGTGGCTGACATCAGTGATGCGAGTGTGCCTCCCAACAGTGCCTTTAGGCCAAGACGCGACAAAAGAACTCTTTGGTTGGGAGCCAGGGAGCCAATACCCCCTATCTGAATCCCAATTGAGGCAAAATTAGCAAAGCCACATAACATATAGGTTGCCATGATTACGGATTTTGGGTCTGCCAGCAATCCTCCTGCCTTCATTTCTGAAAGACTTAAATATCCGATGAATTCTGTCATGATGATCTTTTCACCCAAAAGCCGGCCTAACAAAGTGATGTCCTGACCATGCACACCAATCAGCCACATGACTGGAGAAAAAATATAGCCTAACATGAATTGAAGCGATAAATCACTGTAACGCCCATCAGTTGCTTCAGCGATAAGGCTGTTCAATCCAAACCAGTTACCCATAGAAATGGTGATGTAGTTGATCATTGCAAGAAAAGCAATAAAAACCAGCAGCATAGCTGCAACGTTTGCAGCCAGTTTGAGCCCTTCGGTTGTGCCGTTCGAGATTGCGTCCAATACGTTACTGCCAATCTGATCTTTACCGATTTCAACTGTTTTGTCAATAGACTCGGTCTGGGGAAAAAGAATCTTGGAAATTACAATAGCTCCAGGTGCAGCCATCACGGATGCCGTAAGCAAATGTTTTGCAAAGAGAAGGCGTTGTACAGGATCATTGCCTCCCAAAAAACTTATATAAACAGCAAGAACTCCGCCAGCAAGTGTTGCCATGCCTCCCATCATCACAAGAAGAATTTCCGACTTGTTCATTTTTGACAGATAAGCCTTAATCATAAGCGGTGACTCGGTCTGTCCGAGGAAAATATTGCCGGCAACCGACAAACTTTCAGCTCCTGACAGGTTCATCAGTCGGGTCATAATCCAGGCCAGCGCCTTAACAACTCTTTGGATGATTCCCAGGTAAAAGAGCAGGCTGGTAAGCGCAGAAAAGAAAATGATGGTAGGTAGTATTTGCACAACAAAATTTTGAAGGGCAGACTCAATGTCGTTGGTTATGAAGGAACTGAATAGGAATTCTGTTCCGGCCTTAGTAAAATCAAGTACCAGAACAAACATCTTGCCCACAAACTCAAAAAAGTACTGCACGGCTGGAACAAAAAGCACTCCCATGGCCAGAAGAAGCTGGAGCGACAAACCTATACCCACTGTTTTCCAATTAATTTTTTTTCGATTTGAACTGAAGATGAATGCAATAACTAATAACCCAAACATGCCTAACATCCCGCGTAAAGTGGTTATCAGACTGAAGCCAGATCTTTTTTCTATCTGCAACAGATTGGATTTATCAGCTTGAGTTTGTGCAATTGTGGAGTCCGGCGTCTGCACAGTCAGCGTCTGTTCTTTAACATCTGAAACGCTGTCGGACTGAGCGTGGGCGAAGAAGGGGATCGTTAACAATAATATAAGAATCAGATATATAAACAATTGTTTTTTGTCCATAAAATGCTCAGATTTTGATGTTGTTTTCAGTACTTGTTTCGCCTCTTACTTATTTCATCTCGTATTCGTGAGGCCTTTTCATATTCTTCATTCTCTATAGTTTTCTGTAACATATCTTCAAGTTCGTCAGTCAGATACTCGGTAAACTCGTCATCTTCTGCTCCTTCTTGCTCTATGTTAACTTCTGTTGCAGGTTCTTCTTCTTCAGTTTTGATTACAATGCCTGCTTCGTCAAGAATTTTCTCAAAAGTATACATGGGGCATCTGTATCTTATTGCAAGAGCAACTGCATCTGAAGTGCGGGCGTCAATTTCGCTGACCACACCTTCATGATCACACACCAGGACAGCATGAAAAACACCTTCTTTAAACTTGTTGATGATAACTTCCAGAATCTTGATTCCGTAATGATCAGCAAAGTTTTTAAAAAGATCATGGGTGAGCGGTCTTGATGGCTGCATGCGTTCGATACCCAATGCAATCGATTGCGCTTCAAAGCCTCCTATGATAACAGGCAGTCGCCTGACTCCGCCTATTTCGCCCAAAATAAGTGCATAAGCACCGCTTTGTGACTGACTATAAGACATGCCTACTATTTCTAGCCCGATTTTGGTCATGGAATTTGATGAATTCAGTGTATAAAAATACTACAAATCACTAGCATGGCAATTGGTTGATTCAAATACTTCTTTAATATTTTTTAACAGCGATACCTGAAAAAACTATCGTTCATAAGTTATTCAATGTTTGATAATTCGTGAATAGATACTACTTTTGCGCCCACAAAAAACATTTTCTAGAATTTTCTATATCATTCAACCACCCAACCTAACTTAAATTATGCAGCAGATTATTTGGTACATTCCCCTGGCAGGTGTCCTGGGGTTAATTTTTATTTATTTGAAATCCAATTGGATAGATAAACAAGATGCCGGAAATGAGAAAATGCAACGGATTGCAGGCTACATCGCACGTGGTGCAATGGCATTTTTAAAAGCTGAATACAGGATACTTGCCATTTTTGTTGCTTCTGTTTCGTTGCTTTTGTTTGTAAAGGGTTCATATGAACCAGGAAGTAACGGGTTCACCGTGATTTCATTCATTTCCGGTGCCGTGCTCTCGGGCTTGGCAGGATTTATTGGCATGCGTGTGGCAACAAAAGCAAACGTCAGGACAACTCAGGCTGCCCGCAAATCGCTGAACGATGCTCTTCGGGTAGCTTTCACTGGCGGCAGTGTGATGGGAATCGGAGTAGTTACATTAGGTTTGCTCGGAATGAGTTTGCTATTCATCCTGTTCCGTAATTTTATTGGTGTTTCCTGGACGCTTGAAGTTGTGCTGAATGTTTTATCTGCTTTTTCGCTTGGTGCTTCCTCTATTGCGCTTTTTGCGCGAGTGGGCGGTGGAATTTACACCAAAGCGGCTGATGTTGGTGCCGACCTTGTTGGAAAGGTTGAAGCTGGAATACCTGAAGACCACTATCTGAATCCTGCCACCATTGCCGATAATGTTGGTGATAATGTTGGCGATGTAGCCGGTATGGGTGCGGACTTATTCGAGTCCTATGTAGGATCAGTAATTGCAGCCATGGTACTTGGAGCGGCCTTTGTTGCCATGCCGCAGGTTGCGGGTTATTTTGACCTTGGACCTGTTTTACTGCCCCTGGGTCTGGCTTCAATGGGTATCGTTACAAGTGTCATTGGGACATTTTTTGTGAAGGTTAAAGGTAATTCCAACCCGCAAAGTGCACTTAACCGCGGCGAATTTATCTCCTCTGCACTCATGGTCATATTGTCGTTCTTCCTGATTAGGTTGTTTCTTCCTGAGTCATGGGTTTATTACCGTGCCGACGGATCAATGATGGAATATACATCACTTGGGGTTTTCTGGGCTACACTTATTGGTCTGGGAATAGGCATTGGCATTGGAAAAGTTACTGAGTATTACACAGGAAGCGGAGGCAAAGCCGTAAAGTCTATCGTACAACAATCACATACAGGTGCTGCCACCAATATTATTGCAGGACTTGAATTAGGAATGAAATCGACAGCGATTCCAGTTCTTGGTCTTGCATTTGCAATCATCTTCTCCTATCATTTTGCCGGTCTTTATGGAATTGCTATTGCTGCAGTTGCTATGCTGGCCAATACGGGTATCCAGCTGGCTGTTGATGCCTACGGGCCAATTGCCGATAATGCAGGTGGAATCGCTGAAATGAGCGAACTTCCGAAAGAAGTCCGGCAAAGAACTGATAAACTCGATGCCGTTGGGAATACTACAGCTGCTATTGGAAAAGGCTTTGCCATTGCTTCAGCTACTCTTACGGCTCTTGCATTATTTGCAGCCTTCATGACACAGGCAAATATTATGGTTATCGATGTTTCAAAACCCCTAATTATGGCCGGACTGCTTATAGGAGGGATGCTGCCTTACCTGTTCTCTTCAATGGCTATGGGTGCAGTTGGTCGTGCCGGGCAAAAGATGATCAACGAAGTGCGCCGGCAGTTTTCTGATATCCCAGAGCTAAAAAATGCCCTTGCGGTTCTGAAAAAATATGACGGTGATGTTCATAAAGCCAACGAAGCTGAGCAAAAGATACTCAAGGATGCGGAGCATGCAGCCCAATATGAAAAATGTGTTGAAATTTCCACAGAGGCCTCTTTGAAAGAGATGGTTCTTCCTGGCCTTTTGGCAATCCTTGCACCTGCAGTAGTGGGTTTTGTAGGTGGTGCCGAAATGCTTGGGGGTATGCTCGCCGGTGTGATGGCATCAGGTGTGCTGCTGGCTATTTATCAAAGTAACGCTGGGGGAGCCTGGGACAATGCCAAGAAAATGATCGAAGAGGGCGTTGTGCACGAAGAAGTCCATCATGGAAAAGGAAGCGATTCCCATAAGGCGACTGTGGTTGGCGACACTGTTGGTGACCCATTTAAAGACACAAGCGGACCTTCATTGAACATCCTGATTAAGCTGATGTCGGTAGTGGCACTTGTAATTGCTCCCAGTATAGCTGAAGAAGTCGTTA
>Ga0351854_1100_pt1 | contig 14204 bp, 8 predicted proteins | sample BONcelHFGM3001C9_FD_206793 | JGI IMG/M metagenome (GOLD analysis project Ga0351854, IMG submission 206793) | Enriched cells from coal bed in the Powder River Basin, Montana, United States - BONCAT cells FGM rep2 HSBNCT.FGM.300.1.C9 ...
TCATTTTTTAACCCCGATAGCATTTATGAATTTTCACAAATCCCCAAGCTAGCAGTATCTAATTTCAATGTTTATGATAAACCACTTTTATTCGGTAAAGTTTATTTTAATGATCAATCAATAAAATTAGATTACCGGCAAAATTTTTTCTCTTTCGAATTTACTTCTCTTGATCTTTCTTCCCCGACAAAAAATGAATATGCTTATAAACTTGAGGGCTATGATAAAAACTGGATTTATTCGGGCAAAAGAAGATATGCCGCATATACAAATGTTGAGCCGGGACGATACACACTTTTATTGAAAGCAACCAATAGCGACCGTCTTTGGAATGAAGCGGGAATAAAGATTAACTTGGAAATTACTCCCCCTTATTGGCAGACAAGCTGGTTTCGTATAGTTATTTCTATTTTGATTTTCGGATTAATTCTCCTTGCAATTAGCAAGCGATTGTCAAAAATTAAGAGAGATAAAGAACTTCAGCAGAATTACACTCATCAATTGATTGAGTCTCAAGAAAACGAAAGAAAAAGAATTGCCTCTGAATTACACGACAGCGTAGGACAAAATTTAGTTATAATCAAAAATAGAGCTATGCTTGGATTAAGCAATGAGCCGATGCTGACAAACCAAATGGAAGAGATATTGAAAATCTCTTCTCAAACAATTAATGATGTTAGAACTATTGCTTACAATTTACGCCCTTACCAATTAGGAAAAATCGGTTTAACAAAAGCGATTGAGGGTGTAATCCGGCAAATTATTCAAATCTCTAAATTTAATTTCGAGTATTCTCTTGACAACATCGATAATACGCTATCTGAAGACAATGAAATTCATCTTTACAGAATAGCGCAAGAGTGTCTCAATAATGCGCTCAAACATTCGGAGGCGAAATCTGTAAGTCTCAATATCAAACAAGAAAATAACAAGATTAATATTATTTATAATGATGATGGAAAGGGATTTGATTTTGAAAATCAAAAAGCAAATCCATCGGGACTTGGTTTCTCGAGTTTGATGCAGAGAGTTAGATTGTTAGAAGGAACAATAAATGTGGAATCTTCCCCAGGAGCTGGGACTACTATTTTCTTTTCGTTTCCACTAAAACAAGGATAATAATATGATTAAAGTAATTATTGCCGATGATCACCCGATATTTCTTACCGGATTAAGGCAGGTCTTGGAGGCAGATAATTCCATTGAACTAATTGAACAAGCCGCTAGCGGTGATGAAGCATTAATAAAAATAATAAAACTTTTGCCCGATGTTGCTGTTCTTGATTTAGATATGCCCGGAATGAATGGTTTTGAAATTGTTAAAGAGCTTAACAAAAAAAGTATTTGCTCAAAAATCATTTTTCTAACAATGCATAGCGCAAACGATCTCTTAAATGAAGCACTTCAATTAAATGTAATGGGGTATGTTTTAAAGGAAACCGCATTAATTGATATAATTAAAGCGATTCACAAAGTTTATAGCGGTGAGCATTATATAAGCGCAGCTTTGTCAGAAGAAATAATTAACCATTCTTCTTTTCGTTTAAGTCAAAACGATTCACAATTACTGCTCCAAAAACTAACCGTAACAGAAAAGAAAATAATGTCCTTGATTGCTCAACAGAAAACCACAAAAGATATTGCCGATATTTTATTTGTCAGTCACAGAACTATTGAGAAACACCGCTCCAACATTTGCGATAAGTTAAAGATCACCGGAAATAATGCCCTTCTGAAATACGCAATAGAAAATAAAGACTTTTTTTAATCCGACATTTTTCTTACTCTAACATTTTATTCCTCCAACTTTTTTCTCCTCTAGAATTTTTCTTCCTGAAATAAATAAGTGCCGGCACGTATATAAATACGTGGCGCTGCTTATTTCGAATCTTTTTGTAGTGTGCTAATATTGCTTCAGAAATAGAGAGCACCATGAAAATTTTAATAGTTGACGATAATGCTAACATTCGCCTTATGATTAGAGCTCTATTATCTCAGAGCAACAGTCAACTATATGAGTGTGATGATGGAATATCTTCGATTGAAATGTGCTTAAAACATAATCCCGATTATGTCTTAATGGATTTTAAGATGAAATATGTTGATGGAATTACCGCTACAAAAAATATCAAGAAAAAGTTTCCGCAGATAAAAGTGATTATGGTTTCAAATTATTCTGATGAGGATCTATCTCTTGAGGCTATAAGTGCCGGAGCAGAGTTTCTGCTTCCTAAAGAGGACCTATACCTTCTGCCTAAAATTATTTTAGGAAAATTGGTTTAATAAATAAATATGGTGATGTTATGAAAACCGTTTATGCCCTCGTCGCACTCTTGATTTTTAACTCACTTGGTTATTCACAGTGGACCATACAGAACAGCCCAACTACTGCTGCTCTTCAGGATGTTCATTTTGAAAACTCTGAATTAGGATGGGCAGTAGGTGGAAGCGATTTTTTCCCCCAATCTTCGGTAATATTAATTACTACAAATGGTGGAAACAATTGGTCTGCACAAGTCAGCCCGTTAACTAAACAGTTGAACGCTCTTTCATTTATAAGCTCATCGCAAGGATGGGCAGTAGGAAGTGGCGGTAAAATAATTACTACTTTAAACGGAGGAATTAATTGGAGTGAACAAGCAAGTGGAACTGTGGTTGATCTCTTTGATGTCTTTTTTCTTAATAACCTCAAAGGCTGGGCTGTTGGTGACGGAGGCAAAATATTAGGAACAACAGATGGGGGTCTTGTTTGGCAGAACCGTAACAGTGGAACAACAGATCCATTATGGAGCGTTTGGTTTACCGATGCAAATACCGGCTGGGCTGTAGGAGGAAATATGGCTCTCGGGAATTCAAAAATATTAAAAACTACAAATGGGGGTAATAACTGGACGGCTCAGGCTGAGCCTACGGGCAGGATGTTCTCAGATTTATCTTTTGCAGACGCAAACACCGGGTGGGCTGTTTCTGAAAGTGGGACGGTAATAAATACTAACAACGGGGGGGACAATTGGAATTCTCAGAACAGCGGAACCGCTGTTGAATGGTTATATGCAACTTATGCAATTAACAATCAATCGGCTTGGGTCGGTGGGGGAGGCGGATATTTAGCTTCAACAGTCAATGGTGGAACAAACTGGATTCAGAGTAACAGCGGTATAACTCAAGCAATTAGAGGATTATATTTTATTGATACAAATACAGGCTGGGCAGTTGGAGATGAGGGGAAAATATTAAAATATAGTCAAGCTACAATTCAGCTTACATCTCCAAACGGTGAAGAGTCCTGGAAATCTGCTACTAACCAGAATATAACCTGGATTAGTAACGGGATTGCGAATATTAAAATTGAGTACTCAGCCGATAATGGAACGAACTGGAATATTATCACTGCCAGCACTCCGGCTGCTAGTGGAAATTATATTTGGACTGTGCCAAATAACCCCACAACTCAAGCTAAAGTAAGAATTAGTAACGTGGCTAATTTAGCTATTAACGATATCAGCGATAATGTTTTTATAATATATAGCTCAAGCATAACACTTCTTTCACCCAATGGTGGGGAAAAATTTAAAATTGGTACTCAGACTGATATAACCTGGGCAAGCACCGGTGTTTCAAATGTTGTTATAAAATTTAGAAACTCAGATATGCCTCTAAATACATGGAATACAATTAACACTGTAGATGCAGGAATTGGATTATATAATTGGACTATCCCGAATAAGCAATCAAAACAATGCCTCTTAAGAATTGAAGATGAAAGTGATAATTCACTTTTAGATGAAAGCGATGCCTTTTTTGAAATTTTTGGTAATCCGGTTGCAGATTTTAGTGTCAATAAACAGAATGCTGATTGTAACGAGCAAATTAATTTTGATGCTTCATTATCATATCATTCAGATCCTAATCATGGTATTGTTAAATATGAATGGGATTTTAATGTTTCACAAGCTGGAGTGGCTAACCAGGATAGTTCGATAATAAAAAATAATTTTGTAGCTGAAACCCTGGGGATCATTCAGAATCATTCATATCCTGCTGGTGCATTTTATCCCGTATTAAAAATTACAGATGATCAGGGTAAGATAGTCTTTAACTGGGGTAAAAAAATTGTTGCTAATCCACTTGTTGAGGTGGTAGTCGGGTCTAAACCTGCGCTAAATTTTATCCAAGGAAATCCAAACCCTCTTCCAAAAGAAAATTTCCCAATCGGAGAATTTAAAATCACTCCTCTTTGCGATGGCGGAGAATTAGATGAGGTCACCATTACATTAAGCGGTAATACTGGAAATCTTACCGGCCCTCTTCCTTTCAGACTTTATGCTAGTGAGACAAATATATTTGAAGATGCTCAAGCAATCGGTTCAGATGCTGGTGAACTATTAGGAAAAGTTAAATTTACCGGGCTTGCCGAACCGATATTAAATGCAAAGTATTTTTGGCTTACTGCAGACTTAAGTGCAGCTTTTAGCGGATTACTAAAAGGGGCAATAAATCAAAAGGAGGATTTAACTCTAAATAATGGTGGAACTGTTTCTCAGTCCTCTCTATTTGGGGCGCTCGATCGAATCAGTCTGGATCTCCTCTCACCTAATGGAGGTGAAAATTGGGCAGTTGGATCAAATCAAAATATCAACTGGAATAGTAGTGGTATCGAAAAAGTTAAACTGGAATTTAGTCATGATAATGGGGCCAGCTGGGTTTTAATTGAAAATAATGTAGCCGGAAACTTAAGTACCTATCTTTGGACTATACCTAACCAACCATCTCTAAATTGCAAAGTAAGAATTAGTGATTCAGGCAATAATCTAATAAGTGACGAGAGCCAAAATAAATTTAAGATCACTAAAGAAGAAATTAATATACTCGCTCCAAATGGGGGAGAAAATTGGCTGGTTAGCAATCAATATGAAATTAAATGGGACCCCGCCTCAGTAGCTAACGTTAAGATTGAATATTCTCACGATGATGGAATTACCTGGGCACTATTAGTAGATAATATTGCCTCAGTTCCTTCGATTTACAACTGGACTCCAAATAACCCAACTTCAAAAAAATGTTTAGTAAGGATTGTTGATGCTAATAATGGAGCAATTTATGGTATAAGTAAAAATAATTTTATTATATCTGTCCCCCCGGTATCTTCCTACTCAATAAACTCTAACTCGCTGTTTTGTAATGAACAGGTTTCTTATGATGCATCAGGAAGTTATCATCCCTCTCCAATATTTAATATTGTGAGATATGATTGGGATTTCAATCACCCAGAAGCTGGTAAGCCGGTTCCCGACCTATCTGAAATCGAAAAAAACTTTGTAAGTGATAGAGGGGGAGTTAATGACAAAATATTTATTCATTTATTCTCTCCGGGTATTTATAATACTGTATTGAGAGTTTTAGATGACGCCGGTAATTATGCTTATTCATGGAAAAAAATTGAGATCAAAACAAAAATCTCATTTTACCCAGGGAGTGATGCAGCACTAAATTATATGCAGAAAAAACCTGAGGCTCTCCCTGCCGGTAACCATCCCCTTGGTATGTTTAAAATAGTTGATGAGTGTGATAATACTATTCTAGAAGAAATAACTCTAAAAATTATCGGCAATTTTGGTCAGTTGTTGGGTGCTTTTCCATTTAGACTCTACTCTAGTAATGTAAATAATTTTATTGGTGCTGCTGAAATTGGAGTTGACGCTGCTTTAGTTGGTGATAAAGTTAAACTTAGTAATCTGAATGATAATATAAATTTAGAAAAGTATTACTGGATTACCGCTGATTTAAGTTCAGTTGAGGATCAACTGCTTAGAACTGAGTTTGAAGATGCCAACAATATAAAACTAAATAATAATGGAGTTATATCTAATAATAACCTTGGGTTTTTAGATAAATCTTCATCGATCACAATAATTTCACCAAATGGTGGGGAGGTTTTCAACTCCGGCAAAAATCATTTTATCAAATGGAATAGTACAAATGTAAATTATGTTAAGATTGAATACTCGATTGATAATGGTTTATCCTGGAATTTAATAACAAATTCAACGGCTTCCTTAGCCGAAAATTATCTATGGCAGCCTCCGGTTCATTCAACTACTCAAGCACTTATAAAAATTACTGATACATCAAATAGTTCAACATTTGATCAAAGTGATAATCCTTTTACAATACAAATTCAGACACTAAAATTGATTTCCCCGAATGGGAACGAAAAATGGAAATATGGCACAAATCAAAACATAGTTTGGGTAAGTGAGAATCTGGATCTAGTTAAACTCGAATACTCAATTGATAATGGAAGCCAATGGAAAACAATTATTTCATCAATTTCTGCGAGTCTCGGAAGTTTCAATTGGATGATTCCTAATGAAGAAAGTGATTTGGTATTTATTAGAATATCAGATGCTTCTGATCCTAATTTATTTGACACAAACGATACACAATTCACAATTGAAGTATTGAGGAAAATAACCGTCACTTATCCAAATGGCGGCGAAGTTTTACAAAAAGGAAAAACTAACACCATTACTTGGATTGCAGAAAACGTTGAACAGGTGAAAATTGAATATTTAGATTATGGAAGAAACTGGATTGAAATTGCAAGTGGAATTGATGCCGCTACTGGCAGATTTGATTGGCAAATACCTGAAGTTTTTTCCATAAATGGCTTTATTAGAATTACATCCATGAATAACACTTTGATTACTGATAAAAATGATGAACATTTTGGAGTAGTAACATTAAAAATAATCTCACCAAATGGTGGAGAAAGATTGAAAGCGTTTGCAGGACATAAAGTGGAATGGTATGATAGTGATCAGAATTGGTCTCCGAAACTTTTGGAATACACAAGCGATAATGGAATTACCTGGAATAGAATAGGTACACATCGAACCAGTGGATCAGATTTTTCAGCAAGAAAAAGTATGACATGGAGCGGTAGAGTACCTTCTAGTAATTATAAAGTTCGTGTAACAGACCTTAACTACACAAACTTATCTGATGAAAGTGATGCAGTTTTTGAGATTTATTCGCAGCCTATTACATTATCCTACCCTAATTCTGAGGAATCATATTATGCTAAAGATAAAATATACATTGGTTTTATTGTTAATGAATCTATTAAGAGAGTAAATATTCTATTTACTACTGATAATGGAGCTAATTGGAGTGAAATAGTTTCCAATTATGATGTAAGTGTTCCTAACTGGCTTGAGGGTAGAAGTCAATTCGAGTGGACAGCTCCAAAGATTTATTCAGATAATTATAAAATTCTAATCGTTGATTGTGAGAATGACTTAAACACAGATTTAAGTGATAAACCATTTAAAATATTAAAAAGACCGATAGAAATAATTTTCCCAACCGGCAATGAAGTTTATTCACCAGGCGAAATGTATTCCATTGGTTATAATAATAATATTTATAGACCAAATTTAATTGCTGTTAAAGCTAAAATATCAGATTACAATATAGAGAGAGTTCGCTCTACTCGTTACTTGCACGATCCAAATTGTAATTATACAGTTGATAATAGTTTTATTTCTGTGGATGGAAATAGTGAAGTTAATTTCGAAGACATTATACGTAATTGTGACCATGACCATACTTCCCGAAATATTATTGTTAGTGCCGATGTTTCTTTCACAACAGGTCTTAAAACATTTAGTGATGAAGTTAATGTTAGAATTAAACCACATCCTTTTCAAATATTATCTCCAGGATTTAATGTTTCAATCGATGCTGAAAAAACTTATAAAATCAAATGGAATTTAGTTGATTCGGAAGTAAAGAAAGTGAAAATTGAATTATATACTAATAACCAAGGGGTTATTGAATTAGTTAATAATCATCCGGCAGAAAGTGGTGAATTTAGTTGGAATGTACCTAAATCGTTGATAGGAATTACAGATGCATATTTAAGGATATCTGATGCAAGTATGCCGACATATTATAAATCGGTTTATAGATTATCGATTGTCTTTAGAAGAGAAATTGTTATTGAATCACCTGCAAATAATCAAGTTGTAAGTTTTGGCCAAACGGTGCCAATAAAGTGGTCTAGTTTAAATGTGTCGAAAGCCATAATTACATACGGTCCATTTATTAATTCTGATGATGAAATAGCGATCGTCAATTCTACAGCATCCCCAGATTATTCGGGAAATATTAACTGGACTGTTCCAGATGTGAGAAGCGGGTTTTATGTTGTAAAGATTGCAGACATTGATCATCCCGAATCGTTTGCACATAAAAGTATTACCATAAAAAACCCTAAAGTTACGTTGCATGAAATTTCTGCTACCCTATTTGTTGGACATAATATTACGCTTTCCTGGGATGTCGATGATCTTGTTAAAAAAGTAAAAATGAGTTATTCAATTGACGCCGGCTCGAAATGGATCCAGATTGGTACTTATGATAACTATACAATAAATGGGAATGACCAACACAGGGGCTGGTGCAGTTGGATTGTTCCGGAACAAATAACTCAAAATCTTATCATTAGAGCCGAAGCCGATAATGATGTAAATGTTTTTCATCAATCAGGCCTAGCTGAAATTAAATATCCGGTATTAAGGTTTATTTCACCGGGAAATGGCGCAAGGTTCAAAAAAGGGGAGACAGTTCGATTTGAGTGGAGAGAGGAGGGATACCAAATAGGTTCCTTTGAACCTTTTAGGCTGGAACTATCAACTGATAATGGCACTACTTGGTGGGGCACAAATGCGGATCTGAGTTTTTCATCAAGATTCCATTTATGGCAGGTACCTGCCCATTTGAAGGAAACGAAATACTTATTCAGAATTACCATGAATAAACCAAATATAACCTATAGAGATAACTTAGTAGAAATAATAGTTGAGCCAATTCCAAAAAGAGTTATTTCATCTAACGAGTGGAACACACCATTGAATTTCGTTGAAGGATCCGACCCAATTCAAGTTGTAAATGAGTTAGACATTAAAGCAAGAGAAAACACTTACGTTAGAGAAGCTATATTTAGAATACATGCCGATTCTGAACCGGATTCAATTAAGCGAAAATTTAAAATAACATATCAACGAGTTTCTACTTTAGTACACTTTGAATTCCTTGAACTCGATGGCTTGCAACTACGATTAGCATACGCACCGGGTGGTGCAATTATTTCAACAAGTTTTCTCCGCGGTATCAAATTACAATATCTAGGCGATCCATATAAGCTTGATGGAGTCTCAGCTTGTTCAATTTCACTAGTATTAATTGATGAAGATTCCAGTAATGTTCTCTCAAGAGACCTAACTTTTACATCGGTTAATTCGGCTCCAATAATCAGTGATAATAACAGCTCTATAAACTACAAATACTACATAGGTCAAGCGCCTCTAAATCTAGTGCCAAACCTCTCGATCAGTGATGACCGAAATCTACGCTTAACCGGAGCTCTCGAATTAAAAATTACTGAAAACCATATTAGCGATGAGGACTTACTAGGCAATCAAAACTCTGCAAATATTACGTCAGAGTTCCTACAACAACAGGGCAGACTAAGAATAGTAGAGATAGGTAAGGCACCACAAGAATTGATAAAGCTAGCCAATAAAGGAATTTATTATTTAGCCAACGGAGGCACTAAATCTCTTAATAAAAAGAAAAAAATTGAAATCCAGTATTTTGATGATTACAACGAAGGCAGTAACAAATTGACTAAGTTTGTAGAGGTATTAGCTCCAAGGACAACTGATGCAAATTTGATATCTCCCGTGGATTTAAATATCGAATATATTTCAGGCGGGCATATCAAAGTAAGTTGGAAAGATCCAAGCGGCAAGGCAAATGGGTTTATTGTTTATAGAAGATCTGTAAGAAATACTCTAAATGTCTCAGATGCAATTAATTTATTTGACGAGGAAGCAATTGGTGTTATAAGCTCAGATAAAAACGAATTCCTAGATCAAACAACATTAGAAGGATATACCTATAGCTACCGTGTAGCTTCATTTAATGAAAACGGAATTTCTGATCTTTCTGGCCAAAAACCCTTAACGGTTAATTATGAAATTAAACCTCCGACAAACCTAAAGTATAAGATAAATTCATTGAACAGTATTGAACTTCAATGGGAAGACAACTCATCGCTGGAAGATGGATTTATAATTGAAACAAGAATTTCACCCAACGAACACTTTGCAGAACTACAAAGAATAAAAAAAGATGAGAATTGCTGCATTATTGAAAATTTAGATCGCAATAAAAAATACTTTTTTAGAATCAAAGCATTTAATAAACTCTCGGTTTCAGACGAAAGTAATGTATTAGAGATAATTTTAACTCCTACAGATCTCGAAGACGAAAAGTTTTCACCTAAAGAATTTTTGCTTACTCAAAATTATCCAAACCCATTTAATCCGGAAACAGTAATCAGCTATCATCTCTCGGCAATGAGCCATGTTAACTTAATTGTATATGACGTACTTGGCAGAGAAGTGGCTAGATTAGTAAATGATCAAGAGCAGCAGCCAGGAATTTATAATGTAAAATTTAATTTAATAGATGAAGAATCTAGCTCGTCACTTTCTAATGGCGTTTATTTTTATCGTCTTCAAGCCGGTGAATTTGTCTCAGTTAAAAAGATGATATTGCTCAAATAAAATGTATCCATGCATAAGGTGATGAATTTTTACTCGGGTTGTCTTGTCTAATCCCGTATTGATGGGTGCTCATCGGCAATGGCGGCCTTGATAGACCAGGGGGGTTATTTGCGAAAGAGGACGTCCCTCTCTGCGTGGATGAAGAAATCCAAACAGACTAAAAAAGATTTCTCAGTCATTCTAAATAAAAATATACCTTCTTTAATTCTAAAATTAAAGAAGATCGTGTTATTACATCTGCCTGAGTGAGTTTATAAAATAAATTAACAACGAAGAAAATCTATTTTTTTAGATTTCTGATATAATCCTCAGCAGTAAAATAATCATCTACTATGATTTCTTGAGTTGTATAACAGAACCCGAAAATGTACTTTTTTAAGATTACCAAATATTTGTTGCCCTCATATTGGTAGATCTTCGCGGAGTTATTACCAACCCTAATTCCTTTGATGAAATCAGTCGATTCATCAAAGGTTACCCTCTCTTTCAATTTATTTGCCTGTGTGGAAATTACCCATTTAAAACCGGTACTACTAAACTATTAAATAAATAATCAAAACTCAAAAACATTACATTGAATAATACTAAATAAAAAAAGTATATATAGAATACTATTAGTTTTGAACGATCTATTATTGATAAAAATAAATTTTCTTCAGATTATAAGGCAAGATTGGTTTTGTGTGGCTCATTATCTTAAGCTGAAAATAAATCATTGAAATTAATTACCCCATAATGAGCATACGTTTAAGTAAGGATTCTATTGCGATTTATTGAATAGGTAGCCTTTGAGATTAAATCAAAAATAAATATTGTTCTCCAGCTTTAGGTTGTTTAGATAATCCTCGACTATAAATTCTTCAGTCGAATAATTTATACCTAGTTTATACCTTTTTATAATTACAAGATACTTTAGTGAACTATTCTGAAAAATCTTAACAGAACAATTACCAATTCTAACCCCTTTTATTAATCGATTGGTATCATTGGTTTGAACAGCTTTCCTATTCAAATTACCCCCACTTTAATCCCACTAAAATATATTAGGAAAAATATTCTTGTTCAAATATTTTTTTTGAATCCTAATTTTTATATTGAATTAAATATATTCATGGTCTTATAATCTCTTTTTAATATTATAATAAGTAATAATTATTTATAAGATTTTAATTTGTAGTTATGAAAAAAAATTATAAATTCGTGCTCGTATTTTTACATTTCGAGGGCATCGAAATCTTACCAAAAAAATCTTATTTTACCAATAAAGTAATGTGACTTACTAAGCGGAGCTGTGTTTAAAATTGTATTTTACATAAGCAATGCTGATAACTGCTTATCGTTCTAATATGGATATATGAGATGTGTTTTAAATCTTGGGAAAATGAGAAAAAGACAACAGACAAAAATAGTCCGTGAGGGGAATTATCTCGCAGAAATTAGTGTGGAGCTACTCGAGACTGATGATGGCTGGTCACCCTACCACTCACTCGAAGATGCTTATAAATTAGATGATCTTAGAGAAGCTCTCCGTAACGAGGATTTACAAAAGGCTCTAAAAATTGCAAAAGTATATTCTCTGAAACCGGTTGCTGTATAAATTAACTCGTTGAAGTAATCCGGAATGGCTGCTCCATTTTCCGTAATACTTTAATAAGCAATCAGAATATTTACATCACCAATTAAAGATGAGCAAATAACAATGACCTATAAGATTTCAACTAAAGTATTATTTGTAATACTATTAATCGCATTGATCCCTTTTAGCAAGATCTCTTCTCAAACTCAAGGCGGGACATTCTTCGTCGATAAATCTACTCCAAATTTCACACTTCATGCTAACGAAGGCAAAAGGGAATCAATATTAGAAATTAATTTTGAAAAACCTTTTACCGAAAAGCCGGTTGTACTGGTTTCACTCAGCTTGATTGATCTCCAGGGTGAAAAGTTTGAGGTCGATATGAATGTTAAAGGTACCCAAAATCTTGAAACTCGAGGATTAAAAATTGCTACAGAAGCTACTGGTGTTTCAAGAGATGGTTTTGTTCTGAAAGTTGTCGTTTGGGGCAATACCAAAATCAACTCTGCCGGGGGCAGCTGGGTAGCATTTAAATAAAAGAGTAGTTATTGGTTGTCATTTGCTTCGCGTCATTAGGTTGTCATTTGCTACGCATCATTGGTTGTAATTGTCTTGATGCTAAGAATGACTACGAATGACAATAAATGACGATGAATGACAGATTACCTATCCCACTCCTCCATTTGCTTCGCGTCATTAGGTTGTCATTTGCTACGCGTCATTGGTTGTCATTTGCTACGCGTCATTGGTTGTAATTTAGTTTAATAACGATGAATGACCATAAATAGCTATCAATAACCATTAATGACTATAAATGACTAAACTGCTATCAAAATTCAAAATTACTACCAATGACTATAAATGACTGATCTGCTATTAAATGCCGATAATGACCACACTGCAATCAAAAATTCGAAATGACAATAAATGCCTTCATTACTATTAATAATCTGAAATGACTACCAATGACAATGAATGAACAAAAATGTAGATTAAAGAAATGATTAAAAAGTATAAAACTATTCAAGAGTCTAACGATCCCCCCTGGACGCTTAATCCGGATGAGGCATATTATACTAAGATGAATGATTTCTTTTTGATGATAAGGAAACTAAGTGGTTTTAAAGTTAAAAGAGGAGTTCAGAAGATCAAAGATCCGTTTGGCAGTAAATCCAAATGACGCCAATAACCCAAATAATGCTATTAACACAATAAGCTTTCACTAAATAGCAGAAACTAAAAAAAAAGTATTTGATTTTGTTGTAACAACTTAATTGTGAACATGAAATTTAAGATAATAATAGTTTGATATGAATACATATACATATAGCCAAGCAAGACAAAAGCTAGCTGCGTTATTGGAAAAAGTCAAGAATGAAGGTAAAGTACTTATTACCCGAAAAGATGGTTCGGTATTTGAATTAAAGTCCCTTTCAGAGAAACGTTCTCCCTTAGATGTCAAAGGTATAGATATCAAAATAAATCGTGAAGAGATTATTGATATATTAAAAGAAGTGCGTGAAAGATGATCAAACCTGGACGCTTGATCCGGCTCACTATAGTAGCCGTTAGACAGAATATGAATAAAGTGCTTTTAAATGAAATAAAGCAAAATGGAATTTATGCATAAAAGTAATTTACTTGTTTGAAATACTGATCCAGCTACTAAATTCGATGAAGAAACGGATTCATCTTTAACGACTTAACAATCCACAAACTTAAATGTTTAGCTGTTATTAAATGATTCTTTAGCTCATAAAAAATTAATAAATACAAAAATGTTACAAACTTTTGAACAAATAAAATCATTACTCAATAATTACGATAGTATTCGTATGGCTATGATATTCGGCTCTAGAGTCTCTGGAAAAGATTCTTCATTGAGTGACATTGATATCGCGGTTTATTCAGATCCAACTTTTGAGTTAATTGAATTTGGAAAATTGATTTCAAAACTTGAGGCAATTACTATTTGTAAAGTCGATTTAATT
>Ga0351854_1139_pt1 | contig 12365 bp, 9 predicted proteins | sample BONcelHFGM3001C9_FD_206793 | JGI IMG/M metagenome (GOLD analysis project Ga0351854, IMG submission 206793) | Enriched cells from coal bed in the Powder River Basin, Montana, United States - BONCAT cells FGM rep2 HSBNCT.FGM.300.1.C9 ...
AAATCAGCACAAAAAGTTTTTAGTCTTCTGTGCTGATTCAAAGAATAATTTTTTTAGGGCAAAGTTTTTTCGAGGAGCCATTCATAGATTTTTTCATTTTCATATGTTATTGTCCACGAATCATGATCCAGCTCATCATAAATTGTAAATTCAGCTTTACCGCTGCAATATTTCAATCTATCAATTAATTGTTGAGTAGCTGCTACTGGCACAACCATGTCTTTGGCTCCGTGAAAAGCCCAAATAGAAACATTTCGGGCATTGCAAATTTCGAATGCATCGCCCCATCCGCAAATTGGGATTGCTGCGGCAATTCTCTCCGGTATTTCAGAAATTAAACGCCATGTGCCGTTGCCACCCATACTCAATCCCGTTATATAAATTCTTTTTTCATCAACATTAAGTTTTTCAATGAGCTCATCAACCAATGAAATCAATGCTTTGGTGTCCCATCTAACATTTAGCGGACATTGCGGAGATACAACAATAAATGGGAAATCTTTTCCCTGCTCAATTAATTTTGGTAAACCATGCTTTTTAACAAGATTCAGATCAGTTCCTCTTTCCCCGGAACCATGAAGGAACAACACGAGTGGAAATTTTTCTCCCGACTCATAATTTTTGGGGAGATAGAGAAGATAGCTGATATCAATATTTTGTTTATAAATTGTTGCTAATCTGCTCTCCATTTGAACATTTTTTGTCTCTTGCGCCATAACTTCCTTTGGATTAAGAGCGGTGATTATCAAAACGAAGATTAAAAACAAAACTAATCTTAACTTCATAAATACTCCTCATAATTTTTTATCCCATTGTTACTTCAACATTATTAACAGAATTTGGAGGCATTACTGGTATTTCATTACCATCAATTTTATTTCCATTTAGTTTTAAAGATATAATCCCTTTTGAAACATTATTCGGATTAATCACTTTTATATTATAAACTGCATCTCTAAATTTTCTAACAATTTCGAATCCGCTCCAATCTTTCGGAATACATGGATCAACTTTTAATCCATTGTATTGCGGTTGAATTCCTAAAATATATTGAGTAATAGTATAGTAATTCCATGACGCAGTTCCGGTGAGCCAGCTATTTTTTGCTTCACCCGGTTTGAACGCATCTTTTCCGGCAATCATTTGAGAATAAACATAAGGTTCGGTTTTGTGCAAATCACTGATTTCTTCGAGATAGGCCGGTGCAATTTTCTTGTAATATTCGAATGCCCGATCCCCATTGCCGACAAGTGTTTCACCTATAATTATCCATGGATTGTTATGGCAGAAAATTCCGGCATTTTCTTTATATCCGGCTGGATATGTCGAAATTTCCCCCATATTTATATAATATTTCGTAAAAGCCGGGTTATTTAATACAATTCCAAATTCGCAATCCAGATATTTTTTAACTGATTCGAGAGCTTGTTTTGCCTTTCCATCCTCTAGTCCAACCCCCGCCATAGTACAAAACCCTTGCGACTCAATAAATATTTTACCCTCTTCATTTTCTTTGCTTCCTATTTTCTCCCCAAAATAATCGTAAGCCCGCAAAAACCATTCGCCATCCCAGCCATATTTATCAATTGCTTCTGTCATATCATTAACGTGCTTTTGAGCTTCAGCGGCTTCATTATCTTTCTTCAATTCATTACACAGTTTTACGAACTCACCACCATATAGGACAAACAACCCGGCAATCATTACAGATTCGGCGACACCGCCACTTTTATTTTCCGTGGTTTGAAATGATTCATCCGGATTTTTTGAGAAGCAATTTAGATTCAAACAGTCGTTCCAATCCGCTCTTCCAATTAGGGGAAGTTTATGAGGTCCCAAATTATTTACAACATGATAAAATGAGCGTTTGAGATGCTCAAATAATGATTTTGCTTTTGATTCGTCATTATCAAATGGAACAAGTTCTTCAAGAATAGACCAGTCACCTGTTTCTTTAATATATGCCGAGGTTGATAGAATTAGCCAGAGCGGGTCATCGTTAAAATTTCCGCCTACCGCATGATTCCCCTTTTTTGTTAAAGGTTGATATTGATGATAAGCCCCACCATCTTCGAATTGCGTTGCAGCTATATCTAAAATTCTTTCCTTTGCTTTTTGAGGAATTTGATGAACAAATCCAATTAAATCCTGGTTGGAATCGCGGAAACCCATTCCTCTTCCAATTCCGCTTTCAAAGTATGATGCGCTTCTCGACATATTAAAAGTAACCATACACTGATATTGATTCCAGATATTAACCATTCGGTCAAGTTTGTCATCGCCGCTATTTACTTGATAAATCGAAAGCAGATTTTCCCAATATTTTTTTAATTCGTTGAATGCTGCGTCAACCTTAGTTGTATCAGAAAACAAGCCGATCATTTCGAGCGCTTTAGTTTTATTAATTACGCTTTTTGATTCCCACTTACTATCCTCTTCATTTTCAATATAGCCGAGAACAAAAACAAATTCTTTCGTTTCACCGGGATTTAGTTCAACTTCAATATAATGAGATGCTACTGGAGACCAGCCATGCGCAACTGAATTTTTAGATTTGCCTTCAAATACTACATCGGGTTTATCAAATCCATTATATAATCCTATAAATGAATCGCGGTCGGTATCAAAGCCGCTAATTGGAGTATTTACTGAATAGAAAGCAAAATTATTTCTTCTTTCTTTATATTCCGTTTTATGATAGATAACCGAATCTTTAATTTCTACTTCGCCAGTTGAAAAATTACGCTGAAAATTTGTTTGGTCATCCTGAGCGTTCCACAAACACCACTCAACAAATGAAAATAATTTGATTGATTTATTTTTACTGCCATTATTTATCAGCTTTAATTTTTGAATTTCGCAATTGCTATTTACCGGTACAAAAAAAGTTGTTTCCGCTTCTAGTGAATTCCGCTTACCTTTAATAATTGTGTAGCCCATTCCATGCCGGCAGGAATATTCTTCCAATTCAGCTTTTACAGGTTTCCAGCCCGGGTTCCAAACATCGCCATTATCATTGATATAAAAATATTTTCCGCCATTATCGATTGGCACATTATTATAACGGTAGCGTGTAAGCCTTCTTAGAAGCGCGTCTTTGTAAAAAGTATATCCACCAGCTGTATTCGAAATTATTGAGAAAAAACTATCGCTCCCCAGATAATTAATCCATGGATAAGGAGTTTTTACATTTGTGATTACATATTCCTTATTGGAGTCGTCGAAATAACCAAACTTCATTTTTATATTCCTTTTTATTATATCTGCCGAAATGCAAATCGTATAACATTTATTGATAAAGTAGAACCAATCATCTTGATCAATTTATTTGTTATGAATACCGGTTAATGTTTCTTTAATTCATTCCAGATTAAAGCCGCGGCGCCGAGTACCGCAGTATTTTTATCGAGTAGTCCCGACGGAATTATTCTAACTTTATTTTTAAAAATATTGAGAAGATTTTCTTCCATATATTTTTTCACCGGCACAAAAATCAGATCCCCCGCCTTTGCGAGTCCGCCAAATAAAATAATTGCTTCAGGACTAAGATATGCCACTGTATTTGCTAATTCAAATCCAAGAATTCTAGCGGTAAAATCAAATGCTTCGAGAGCAAGTTTATCACCATTAGCGGCTGCAATTCCAATATGTTTAGATGTGATTTGCTCTTCAGGAATATTTCTAAGTTCACTTTTCTGATCTGAACCATTTAATAATTCAATTGCGGTTCTTCTTATTCCGGTTGCCGAGGCATAGGTTTCCAAACAACCTTTTCTTCCGCAGCCGCAATCTCTTCCATTTATTTGAACAATTGAGTGCCCTATTTCCCCGGCAAAACCATCATGCCCATAAACTAATTCTCCATTCACAATAATTCCGCTGCCTAATCCGGTGCCCAATGTTATGACTACAAAATCCTTTAAACCAATACCAGCACCGAAAAGCATTTCACCAAGTGCAGCCGCGTTTGCGTCATTTGTTAATGCTGCCGGCAGTGGGGTGTATTTCTTCACAATATTTTTAACATCTACAATTCCCCAATTTAAATTTGGGGGATTTTCAACCGTACCTTTATAATAATTTGCATTCGGCGCGCCCATCCCTATTCCCAACAATTCATGCGTACCCGCAAAATTTTGGAATGATTCCAACAAATGTTTAAATAGTCTTTCAAAAAATTGGTCTGCTGGTTTTTCTGCCAGGGTGGGAATTGATGATTCAAAAAGGCAGTTTCCATTTTCTTCAACAAATCCGAATACGGTATTTGTCCCGCCGATATCTATACCGGCCACAACTTTTTTAATTTCCATTATTGAGTTCTCTGCACAGTTTTATGAAGTATTTTAACAATTAAACCTAATTATTTAACAAATACTGTGCCTCTTAAATCCAATTTGATGTTCCGAAAAAATTACTTTTTATGCTGAAATCAAAACAACTGTTGCTATTCTTGCCTAAGTACAAGAATTCTTATTAGAATAATAAGCCCAATTATTAATTTAATAAGGAATATATCTGTAAGCAGTTCTAAGCTTTTTAAATATGTTACAGTGGTTCTTCATGACTCAAACAATGTATTGTCCCGAGTCCCCAAACTAAATCTACTGAATGAATTCCTATCACCTCCCGTTCAGGGAAAAACTCTTTAATAATATTTAGAGCAATTCTATCATTCGGATCATTGAAGGTTGGAACAAGTACAGCGTAATTTGATATGTAAAAATTGGCGTAACTTGCCGGAAGACGCAAATCCTCAAATTGAATTGGCTTTGGCATCGGTAACGACACAATGTTTAATCTTCTTCCACTTTCAAGTCGGGCATCTTGCAACCGTTCAAAATTTTCTTCAAGTATAGAATAATTTTCATCTTTGCTGTTTGTCTCTCTGCAGAGAAGCACAGTATTCTTATTTACAAATCTGCATAAATCATCAACGTGGCCATGAGTATCATCTCCGGCAATTCCTTTTCCGAGCCATATTAAATTTTTAATTCCAAGATACTTGTTAAAAACTTTTTCATAATCTTTTTTTGTGAATCCGGGATTTCGCACTTGAATTTTCTTATCCATTAAACATTCTTCAGTGGTAAGCAATGTTCCGCATCCATTAGAATCAATTGCTCCTCCTTCGAGAACGACTGTTCTATCTTTATATTTAGCTTCTATCAGATCAACATCCAAAACGTTTGAAAGGGTTCTCGGAATATGTTTGTCCTTCTTCCAATTAGAATATTTTGCCCAGCCGTTAAATTGAAATTTTATTGCGGTTGTTTCTCCTCCGTTCTTTACAAATGTTGGAGAGGAATCACGCATCCATCCTCTGTCTGTTTCAGTAATAATGAATTCTATATTATTCAAATCAACATGAGCTCGTTCAAGACATTTTTGAGCCTGCTTTCTTTCATTTTGTGATTGAACAATTATTCTTACCAGCTCACCTTCAACAATATTTTTAACTATTTCAGTATACACCCATTGAATAGGCTCAAACTTTCCTGGCCAATCTTCTTTTTGATGAGGCCAGCAGATTATTGTTGATTTGTGCTCTTCCCATTCGGCGGGAAGTCGATAGTGGTCGTTTTCTAATTTCATTTTATATCCAAGTGTTAAAAGCAAAAAATTAAACGCAGAGCACGCTGAGATTCCGCGGAGACCTCGGAGTTTTAATCGATAAATCTTTTAGTTATATCACCATAAGCATCAATTCTTCTATCCCGAAGAAAAGGCCAGTTTCTTCTTATTGTTTCCAGATGTTTTAAATCAACTTCTGCCAATAATATTTCCTCTTTATCCTCAGAAGCCTGCGCGATAAATACTCCCTGCGGATCACAGATAAATGATGATCCCCAAAATTGAATTCCATCACTATCCGAAATTGGTTTTTCCAAACCTATTCTATTCGCCGATGCAACATATACTCCGTTGGCTATCGCGTGTGATCGCTGAATTGTAATCCATGAATCTTTTTGAGCAGAACCATATCTTTCTTTTTCAGCAGGATGCCACCCAATTGCGGTTGGATAGAATAGTACTTCTGCCCCTTGTAATGAAGTTAAACGCGCCCCTTCTGGATACCATTGATCCCAGCAAATTAATGTTCCAATTTTTCCAAATTTTGTTTGAAATGATTTAAATCCCAAATCTCCAGGAGTGAAATAATATTTTTCATAATAAGAAGGATCATCCGGGATATGCATTTTTCTATAAGTACCTAATATTTCTCCGCCGGCATCAATTATTACCGCGCTGTTATGGTAAACACCGGGCGCTCTTTTCTCAAATAACGGGACTACTATTGAAACATTTAAATCTGCAGCGGCTTTTTGAAATGAAATTGTTGAAGGACCCGGAATTGTTTCAGCAAGATCGAATAATGAAGAATCCTCTTTTTGGCAAAAGTATTGTGATCTATAGAGTTCAGGCAGACAAATTACATTCGCCCCCCTCTTAGCTGCTTGTTCAACCCATGATAATGTTTTCTTAAGATTATCATTTGTATCGTTTGAAAATGCGAGCTGTAATAATCCAATTGTGTATTTCTTGCTCATTAAAAATCCCTTGAAATTAATGGGCAAATATAACAAATCAGCATAAACTATTTATCAGTGAAAGCTGAATAAGATTCTATAAAATTAAGAGACGCCATAAATGACGTCTCTCCAATTGCAATTTCAAAAAATTATAATTAGCTCAACTCAATTGGTAGTTTTCTGACTCTTTTACCTGATGCATTAAATATTGCGTTACATAATGCTGGCGCAACCGGAGCTATCGCTAATTCACCAATTCCTCCAACCTTTTCCTCACTAGGAATTATATGTACTTCCACTTTCGGCATCTCAGAAAGTGTCAGCATTGGAAAATCATCATAATTACTTTGTTCAACTGCGCCATTTTTAATTGTTATCTTTTGTTTAAGTGCAGCTGATAGTGCAAACGCAATTGATCCTTCTATTTGCGATTCGAGAGTATCCGGATTAACTACTATTCCACAATCAATTACTGCTACATACCTATCAACTGTAAGTTTATTACCTTTAACAGTTACCTCCGCAACAAGGGCGCAAAAACTATTATAACCTTCATAAATAGCTATTCCTCTTCCCTTTCCCTTTTCTAATTTTTTATTCCAATCAGCTTTTTCGGCTGCAACCATCATTACATTTTTTAGGCGGGAATCTTCAACCAATAAATCTTTGCGCAACTCAAGCGGATCTTTTCCGGCCGCAAATGCCAGTTCATCTATAAATGATTCAATTGCAAATGGATTTTGAGTTCCATAAACTGCCCGCAGCCATGATATTAAAACGGGAGCATTAACTACAGTCCCGCTAACCTTATTATAAGGAAATTTATATTTCCATCCCGTAGCACTTCCGGCGATATCATACTCACGTGCAGTTTTTGGCATTCCCTGGTCTTGAGCTCTTATTGAAGGGGCAATTATATGATGCTTAAATTCTAAGACTTTATCTTCTGCTACAATTCCTTTCATGCTGTGCATACTTGTTGGGCGAAAATATCCATATTTCATATCATCGTCGCGTGTCCACATTAACTTTATAATTTTTCCCGTTACATTTGAAATCTCCGCGGCTTCAAGTGCAAAATCGCTTCTTAGTTTTCTTCCAAACGCTCCACCAACAAGTGCAACATGAAGTACAATATCGGAAGGTTTTCTATTTAGTAATTGTGCAACCCGGTTTTGAGCATCCTGAGGATTTTGAGATGAGACCCATAATTCAGCTTTATCTTTAGTAATATTTGCAACTGCATTTACTGGTTCCATTGGGGCATGGGCAATGTAGGGCACCTCATATATGGCCTCAATAACTTTTGCATCATTAATATTTCCGCTAAAAGGATTTCCATATTCTTCTAATGTAAATCCTTCACTTGAAATATGAGATTCCATTTCTTTTTTAATGGATTCGGAACTTACATTAACATTAACCCCTAAATCCCAATCAATAACAAGCGCATCTCGACCTTTAATAGCGCTCCAGGTTGAATTTGCTATTACCGCAATGCCCCGCGATATTTGTATTACCTCAACAACACCATTAATCTTCTTTGCGTTTGCGGCATCAAAACTTTTAAGAGTAGCTCCATAAACCGGGGGTCTTTTGATTACTGCGTAGAACATTCCGGGGAGAGCAATATCAATTCCGAATTTAGCTTTACCATAGAGTTTATCAGGAGTATCGGTACGAGGTATGCGTTTGCCAATTATTTTATAATCCTTAGGATCTTTTAACTTAACATCTTTTGGAACAGTTAATTTAGAGGCATCATCAACGAGTTCTGCGAAAGCAAGTATTTTATTATTAACCGAATTTTTAATGAATCCATTTTCCGCGTAGCACTTTGATTCATCCACGCCCAATTTTAAAGCAGCCGCAGAAATAAGCATCATTCTAGCTGTGGCTCCGGCAACTCTAAAAGGTTCAAAAGTGCTTCTGATACTCCAGCTTCCCCCTGTTGATTGGCTTCCATACTTGGCGTCGGCGTTTGCTTGAACTACTCTAATTTTATTTACATCGATTTCCAACTCTTCCGCAACTAGCATAGGAAGTGAAGTTTGAACACCTTGCCCCATCTCGGTTCTGTGAACAAAAACTGTTACAATTCCATTCGAATCAATTTGAAGATATACACTTGGAGAAAATATTTTGGGTTCTCCATCTGGTTTGGCATTTAAAATTGATGCAGGCACATATGCTGCAAGCAGTAGGCCGCTTCCACTTAATCCAACTATTTTAACAAACTCTCGGCGCGTATGCTTTCTCATTTTATTTGTCCTCCTCAACCAATTTCACCACTGCCTTTTTAATTCGTTGATAAGTACCGCATCTGCACAAGACAGTATCCATAACATCTTCAACTTGTTTAACCGATGGTTTTGTTTCTTCATTAAGAATAGAAGCTAAAGTTAAAATTTGTCCAGGCTGGCAATAACCGCATTGAGAAACTTCAAGATCAATCCATGTTTTGAATATTGGATGAGTTGGGTTTTCAGCAAATCCCTCAATTGTTGTTATTTCTTTTCCCACAGCATTTTTCACCTCAAGAGCGCATGATCGTTCTGCCTTTCCATTAATAAGAACTGTACATGTTCCACAGATACCTTCACCGCAGCTATACTTAGTGCCTGTGAGTCCAATAGTATCGCGCAGAACCCACAAAAGTGGTGTATCTGGATCAACATCAACATTGTGCTTTTTATTGTTAACTAGTAATTGAAACTGGGCCATAAATTCCTCACTAATAAATTTCTTTCTCAATTAATATAATTAACCGCTAAATAAAAAGCCCCCTGAAAGGGGGCTTTTGCTCAAAACCATTTTATACAAACATTAATTTCTGTTCATACGTTGTAACATTCTGTTGCGCTGTTCTTCAATTATTTTTTCAAACTCTTCTTTCTGAGTATCATTTAATAATTTCATTATTTCTTCATTCGATTGCTCACGAATTTGCATCACTTTTTCTCTTGTGGATGGATCACCCATTCCGCCCGATTGCACAATCTCCATAATTTTTTCTTGTGATCGAGTAAATATTTCTTCTTCCTGTTTAGTTTGATCTTCATCAAGTTTGAGTTGCTCGGCTAATTGTTTGGTTCGTTCCTGCGGACTCACTCTGTTCTGGGCATTAATCAAAACCGATGAAAAAAGTACAACAAGAATTACAAATACATTCTTTCCAAAACACATAATTACTCCTTTGTTAATTTCAATACCTTTGACATGCTTCTAAAATGTTTGGTTTAACAGTAATTATTAAATAATTAATGCAAGTATCGCAAACAAATCAATTATTAATAGCGTGGGAGTTATTTCTTCTTTTTTGCCGGTAGCTATTTTTATTATAGTCCAGCTAAGAAATCCCCAAATTATTCCTTGAGTAATTGAATATGTAAATGGAATTAAAACCATTCCCAGAAAAGCTGGAACGGCATCGTCGAAGTTGCTCCAATTAATTTTTATTACCGGTTTCATCATAAAAGCACCAACTAATATTAACGCTGGAGCCGTAGCAATTGAAGGGACAATTGATAAAAGAGGAGATAAAAACATAAATGGCAAGAACAGCAATCCGGCAACTATAGCAGTAAGACCTGTCCTTCCTCCTTCTTTAATTCCGGTTGCACTTTCTATGTATGCGGTTCCGGCGCTTGTACCAAACATCCCAGAAATCGTAGTAGAAAAAGCATCGACTAACAATGACTCTTTCACATTCAACGGTTCTCCATTCTTATCAACCAAATTCGCGGCTTCAGCAACACCAATAAATGTTGAAAGTGAATCGAACATATCAGTAAATAAGAAAGCAAAGATTACAGGGAGAAGAGCAAATTGCAGAGATCCGATTAAATCCATTTTAAAGAATAAGCTGAAGTCGGGAGCTGAAAATATTCCTTTCCAGGTTACAAGTGTTGAAAACCCATTATTAATCGCCGAAGCGTCTCCATACATTCTTCCTATTGGTATTGATAAAACAGTTGTAAATATTATACCGAGAATTATTGCTCCCTTAACTTTCTTTACTACAAGAACGCTCATCACCATTAACCCAATAAGGAAAGTGACTACAATAGAATTCATTTTTGCGATTCCCACAAGAGTGGCAGGGTTATCAACAATAAACTTTGCATTTTCAAAACCAATAAACGTAATAAATATTCCAATCCCCGAAGCAATGGCGTATCTTAATTGTTTTGGGATTGCCTGCACAATTAATTTACGAACATTTAATATTGATAAAATAATGAACACAATTCCGCTCCAGAAAACAGCGCCAAGTGCAATCTCCCATTTTACACCCATTCCAATCACAACCGAGTAAGCAAAAAAAGCATTGATACCCATCCCTGGCGCAATTACAATTGGATTTTTAGCGTAGATGCCCATTGCAATACTGCTGAACGCGCTGACTAAAACAGTTGCGGTTAAAACTCCCTCGAAGGGCATTCCCGTTGCTGAAATAATCGCGGGATTAACAACAATTATATACATCGTTGCCAAAAAGGTAGTTACACCGGCAAGGATTTCCGTTTTTAGATTAGTTTGGTGTGATCCGAAGTTGAAATACTTTTCCATCTTCTCCTCAAATTGATGAAGAATTTTATGACCTATAAATAGTTCTAATCATGTAATTGAAACTAAAATAAAATTAATAGTTGAGCAAATGTTTTAATTTTTGTAACAAATTATTTTTCTGCTCACGAATAATGTAGCAATAAAATTTGGAAACGGTTATTATTACTTAAATTTTTCCTTTTAATATGGATAACTTTTCATTTAACATAATTGCCAACAAACTGCGCCCTTCATCATGTATATTACCAAAAAGAAATTTTTACAATTCATTTTAATGGAGTGAATTTATGCCTATTGTAACAATGAACCCTGCGACAGGTAAAATTATTAAAGAATTTACCAGCCACACCTCGGCTGAAGTAGAAAGTTTTATTAATCAGTCTCACAATGCATTTTTAAATTGGCGGACAACCAATTTTCCAGAGCGTAGAAATTTGATGAATCGTGCCTCAGAAATCTTAATTAAGGATAAGCAGAAGTATGGCTCGATACTAACTCTCGAAATGGGAAAAACTATTTCACAAGCAGTAGCCGAAGTTGAAAAGTGCGCGTGGGTTTGCAAATATTACGCAGATAATAGTGAGGAAATATTAAAAGAAGAGATCATCAAAACAGATGCTTCTGAAAGTTATGTTAGATTTGATCCTTTGGGAATAGTACTTGCGGTGATGCCCTGGAATTTTCCATTCTGGCAGGTTTTTAGATTTGCGGCTCCAGCAATAATGGCCGGGAATACAGCATTATTAAAACACGCCAGCAATGTACCTATGAGCGCATTGGCAATAGAAGAAATATTTTCGGAAGCTGGATTTCCGACTCATGTTTTCAAAACACTTTTAGTTGGTTCTAATCTTGTTGATGAAATTATTTCAAACCCGAAAATCAAAGCTGTTACCTTAACCGGAAGCGAGCCTGCCGGAAAGCAGGTGGCGCAATCGTGCGGATCAAATTTGAAAAAGTCAGTTTTAGAGTTAGGTGGAAGCGATCCTTTTATTATTCTTGAGGATGCAAATATTGATGAGGCGGTTAATACAGCCGTTACTGCAAGATTAATCAACAATGGTCAAAGTTGTATAGCAGCAAAACGATTTATTGTAGTCGATTCGGTATTTGATGAGTTCAAACAAAAATTTGTGATGAAAATGAAAAATATTGTTGTGGGTGATCCGATGAATTCCGATACCGAACTTGGACCAATCGCACGGGAGGATTTGATGTATGAATTAGAAACTCAGGTAAATAAATCTGTTGAATTAGGTGCAG
>Ga0351854_1136_pt2 | contig 12160 bp, 8 predicted proteins | sample BONcelHFGM3001C9_FD_206793 | JGI IMG/M metagenome (GOLD analysis project Ga0351854, IMG submission 206793) | Enriched cells from coal bed in the Powder River Basin, Montana, United States - BONCAT cells FGM rep2 HSBNCT.FGM.300.1.C9 ...
CTGGTTATTGTAGTTGATGATGCTGATGCTTCTGGCTTCGGTTTATCCAGCAACGGTGAAGAGGTTTGGCTCGAAAAACCAGGCGGAACTCTTGCCGATCAGGTAGTTTTTCCTGCATTGGCCGAAACAGAATCTTACGGAAGGTACCCTGATGGAACGGCAAACTGGCTGGTGCTGCCAACCGTTACAAAAGGTGCCCCGAACTCAAATGTGATACCTGATTGTCCGCCATTGTCATAAATGGCAAAATTGCCGATGTTGACAGTTATGTCTGACGCGTTATAGATTTCAATCCAGTCAGGTTCTTCTACCGTTCCACGGCTGTATATCTCGTTCATCACGATTAATGGCGCCCCGATGGTGTAGGTGGCAGCAGTTGCAGGGGCTCCTTCGGGGAGCAGCGATTTAAGGCCGGCACTGTTAACCACTTCTACATAATAATTCACTGTTGTACCATCAGCCTGCCCGGGGATCAAAGCAGTGAAGTAATTGTCCGCAGCAGCCTGCATGTCGCTTTTCTGAAATGATTGTCCGTTCGTTCTATAGAAAAGGTTCACTGATTTTACGCCTTCATTATCAATGACTTTAACGCGTACAGTAACTTCTTCTCCTGGTTGCGGAGCCTGAGGACTGTGTGAGAGTTCGCTGACAATGGCTTTTGCCTGATACATTTCGTCTTTTACGCATGAGGTTGTTGCTGAAAGCACTGCAATCAGAACAAGTATATTAATTACTTTTTTCATTGGTGTAGGTATTCTGGTGGTTAAAAGTCAACTTCGAGTCTGAACGATATCATATGGAAATCGTTACCTGCTTTTCCTGAGGCTTCAGTCACCAGTTTCGGGTCTTTCACTGGTTTACCGTCTTTGTCGGTTCCCACAAATAGTTTGCCTTTTCCGTTGGCATATCTGTCGTGGTTGAGCCAGGCGTAATTCAACATAATCTTCACATTATTGTTGGCGTAAAAGTTCAAGCCGGCTGTATATCCTTCCCCGGCACCGCCCCTGATGGTTCCTTCACCTTTGCTGTTCAGGCTGAGGTAGTCATAGCGGAATGCCAACTCCACATCGCCCCATTTCTTTCCCCGTCTAACCTGTGTAAACTCTGCATCCCAGTTGTTGTAACGGTAACCACCGCCAAATATCAGCCAGCTGGTCATAGCATAAAAGCCGTCAAACTCCTCAGTGGGCAGATTGTTTTTCCGGTGTACTTTTGATATGACATACTCGCCCTGAAACCGAAGGTTTTTATGGTAGGCTGCCAGTTCAAAACCGGTAAGCGTGCTGTAGTCAACCTGTCCTATATTGTCGGTGTCCAGGTATTTCTTCCGGTTGATTGATGTCAACGAGCGCGTTGAATAACGTATGGTTTCCGGGATTTCAGCGTCGGTTTTTGGTGTTCTTCGTGATGCTGCGATACCGAAATGCACTCCCTGTGTTGAACTTTTATATAGTGGTATGGCAACGAGCCGGCCAGTGAGCGAAACTCCCTCATCTATACCGAGGTCCTTGTTGTTGTCTTCCGAAAACATTCTTTCTTCGACATCACCGATGCTTTGGAAATGAATTCCTCCGATTCCGACCAACCATTTGTGCCAGTAATTGGCCGACAGCCCGATGTGCCTTGAAGGGGCAAAACTGCTGATGACCATTGGACGTTCCATAAAAGTTAGGTAACGTGAGGTGGTTGTGGATTCCATTGAAAAACCTTCCTTGAAGTTTCCGGCACGCAGCTCAAGCCCGTTCTCAAAGGTGTATTGCAAATAGGCATCCTTAAGCTCGAGTTCCGAATTTGAAAAATCCAGGTCAATTTCAGCATACCAATGCCTGCTGAATTCTGTCTTTGCCGCAAACCTGGCTCTGCGGATTGAGGTGCCGTTGCCGATTGGATTCAGTGGCTTGCCAAAAAACATGGCGCCATCAACCTGTACCCTTATGTCGAACCACATTCTGTAGTCGGCGCTGGCACTCTCTAACACCAAAATCCCATTGCGCTCTTCAGCAATAAGAGGGTTTCGGTTGACAGGTACACCATATTGGTTAAACCTGATGCTGTCAGTAGCCTGATTCTGGGCTTGCAGGCCTGAATGAATCAGAAATAGTATCAGCAATACTTGAAGCATGAAGAAACTTCTTTTCATAAGAAATTGATTAGTTGGTTAAAACAATAGTTTTGACGCAATCAGCAACATGTGCTTGGGTCCAAAACCACAAAACTAAAAAGAATGTGGTTTGGAGGTTAAAATGGGCGTTGCCTTTATGTGAACAATTTATGAATACAATGTAATGAACCCTATTTTTCTTCCCCCAGCAAAAACCCCATCGGGTGCTGCACCCTTTTGCGCCAGGAGGTTTCGTTGTGGATGTCGCCCGGAAAACTGCGCGTGATCCAGTTTTTACCAGAGGTATAACCGAGGTACTTCATCACCTCGTCCATATTGTTCTGGTGGATGGGGTAGTTGTGTTCGGCACCTTCGGTGCCCAGGTCAAAATACACTTTATGAAGGGCTGAGGGAGGCAGGTTTTCCTGCAGGTACTGGATGAATGGCTTTGAGAATCCCGGATCGTTGCTTTCGAGGCTCAGCGGCCAGTGGGTGCTCATACAGCCGGCTCCGCCAAAAACATAGGGGTATTGTGCCAGTGCATAAATGCTGATGATGCCGCCCATACCCGAACCGAGGATAAAGGTGTTTCGGCGGTCGGTAAGGGTTGGAAAACGCTTGTCTATCAATGGTTTCAGCTCTTCAGTGATGAAACGAAGGTAGCGGTCGCCTGCAGGCAGGTCGGTAAGGGTGGCCTGCAGCTGCATCTTCAGCGTTTCGGGCAGGTTTTCGAAGGCTTCGGGGGGCATAAACTCACGTGTTCGCTGGCTTGTGCTCCAGATGCCGACAATGATGGCCTGTTTAGCCTGTCCACGGTCAACGAGGGTTTGCAAGGCTTCGTCAGCAGCCCATATCTGTCCGGTAACAGAAAGTGACGGATCGAACAGATTCTGTCCGTCGTGCATGTACACTACGGCGTATTTTTGGTTGGGATCGAATTTTTCGGGCAGCCACACATCAACCCTGCGTGCTGTAACATAAACCGACTGAATCCTTTCGATGGTGACCAGACTGCCCCTTGTGGGAAAGGGAGGGCGGCAGGAAGCCATCAAAACCAGCAGCAACAATGGCACTGTAATTTTTATGCTTAAGTTAGACTGTCTCAACATTAAAGGGTTAGGTTCTTTCCTACAAAGATATGTTTTCTATAGTACTGGCTATTAAAGAGCATTTTTATAACCTGATAATTTTGCGAACAAAGTGTTGATTTTCTGACGAGATAAACAAAAGGTAATAAACCCCAGAGGGAATTTCGCTCAGATTGAAACCGGCTTTTTGATTTATGGTCCTGGTTTCAGCCAGCCTGGTGCCATCAATTGAATGCAGGCTGATAACCAATTCACATGCTGCATGGATTTGCACATAATTTGTCGCAGGGTTAGGAAAAACCTGGATATCTGACAGGCTGGATTCGCCAATTGTGGGTACCCAAAGAACAGTAAAGGAGTTCCATAGATTGACCTCTCCGACTTTTAAATGGTAAAGTCCTGTGGCCTCAGTAGCAGGCATAACAAAATCAGCTTCAAGCTGATTGTCGCTGATAACCCTGATCTCTTCAGGATGAATCTGGATATGGCTGTTTGAGGCGTTTATCAGGATAACAGAGGGTGGCGAGGTATTCCAGTCCATTTGTTCGCCGCTGACGATAATGGTTACATTGCTGCCCTGGTAGGCTTGTTCGGGATAAAAACTGATTTGGTGATCAGGCAGCGGGATTCCATGAAGGCTTATGTTGTCGAAGCGATTATTTCCTTCATCAAGATAGGAATTGTCGCCTGTGAATAATATTTTAAATCTCAGTGAAGGATTGTCAGATGCTTCAGGAATACTGCTTAAATCGTAGGTTTTTAATGACCAGACAGGTAATTGATATACTGTATATGGACCATCAAGGTTGCTCCAGTTGCTGCCTCCGTCGGATGACCATTGAACCGACTGATTTGTTGCTCCATTGCTTGTTCTTACGGTTGCATAGGTAAAACAAACATCTTTAAATCCTTTGGAAGATGCTTCTGTAATCAGTTCACGGTTGTGTGATGGATTTCTTACCCTCAGCACCGCTCCCTGGTCTGGTTGCTGCCCCATCAATAAATTCAGGTTCGAAACAGGATCAGAAGAAGTGTGTGTTCGCCGGTCCAAATATCCGTTGCCATTGCCTGAATAATGAAGTTTGCCCGGGTCAACTCCGCTGTTTGAGTAGTCAGAGGAAACCTCTGTTAAGGTTCCTCCGCCAAGGTTGTTAAAGTGCCAATAGTGAATTATTTCAGGCTCAGGTTCGTGGGATTCAACGAAAACGGCTTTGATGTTCACATCATGAGTTGGGGAGATGCTTAACTGAGATGAGGTGGAACTAAAATCACCCGTCCAATGGCTAAAAACATAGCCAGGAGCTGCAACAGCTTCACATTGAACCGGGATTCCGCTGAAATATATGCCCTGCCAGGGATAAGTGTCTGCCGGCACACCTTCGGTTTCCTTATCGAGAACAATGCTGTTGATGGTTACTTTACCATGTTGTTCATCAGATACATCAATAGTAATCTTAATATTATGGCTGATATTGAAGAATTCGCGGATGTGCTGGCGCTGGATATCAGGCCTGAGCTGCGAAAAAGTAATCATTACATTAGTGTTTTCTATCCATTGCTGCATTGACTCGGGAGATTTCCAGCGATTAAGGTGCATGGGCATTACTTCTTCAAAGGAGTTTTTAAACCCGTTAATGACACCTGTTGTGTAGGAAGGCAGGAAAATAGTGTTCAATAAGTCAGCAAATCGGTTGATGAAGCCAATTTTAAATTCGGGGTTGTGCAGAAAAGACCTGAGCAGAAGCGTTGACCAGGGTGGGTTAGGCCAGCCCGGTCCGTCAGTCTGAGTTGCAAATGCGAGTGTATTGTGCATGAATGCCTGATCGCCTCCATCCATTCCAAACCCGAAATCGGTATCAAACATCATCCACCGCCATCGTCCATCGTGTCCGTAAGGAGCACCTGGTTGGTAGGAGGGTGTCCGTAAACGCCAGTAAGTGATGTTGTTGCCTGGCCAGTCAGTGTTACGGATGAATATCTGGGAGATGAAATAATCCATGAAATTCTCCATATCCACCATGGTTAGTACAGTCTGATAGTTGGCCGATACCGACAGGTCGTTTTCTGCAATGAATTTAAGTAAGGAATAATAATGAAGAGCATCGCCTTCGAGCACATCATCTTTCAGATCAAGTATATCAATGTTTTCAGGGTCAACGCCATAGTTGCGCTGCAGATAATATTTATCATAACGCTCCCTGAGGTGGTGAATGCCCCAGTATTCGCCATTTATCAGCAACTGCACAGCCTGACTCTGCTGTGTGTCAAAACTTAAGGACCTGAGGATTTTTTGTGTTGCTGCGTCGCGGAAAAGAGTGAGCGGCCAGTCCTGCCCCGAATTCCTCAGGAGCAATCTTTTGAACCTGGTATGAGGCAAATCACTGAAGACAGGGAATTCCAAATCATCAGGTCCATATTTGCCTTTGGCGTATAACCTGAGGGATTTGGCAGGATAGTACCTTGATGAAGACCCATGCAGCCTGAACCTGACTGTCTGATTCAGAACAGAAAACTGATTCTGTGGGACAAAGTATTCCAGATGTGTGGTTCGTTCCCATTCGTCACCTCTTCTGAAATAGTTGGCGGGTTTTTCCCAGTCATAAATTATTGTTTCAGGGTTTTCCAGTCGCCATTCATCAAAGGAATTACCTGCAACATACACACCCTTAAAATAGTCGAAGAGTATGTCTTCATTCATTGTCAGTGAAAGCACAGGGAATTGGTAAGCGGTGGCAGCATGTTCACTGGTAAGGTAGGTATTGGTTATTGTTTCGCTTGGTATTGCTCCCGGTTTGGTGGCTCTTGCCCGCACGACAAATTCCTTTCTTGTTGGAGTGGTCGGGAAATAGTTTGGTGCAAAGTCAACCGTTGAAGAGATCTGACTGAGTTTGTCGGATTGATGGGATACATTACTAACTGGAATAGGGGCGGAGTATGGTTGGCAGAAATAGGTATTTTCGAGAAGTTCGCCAAAAGCTTGTCCGGGCTCCTGAGGATATTGCCTTTTATACGGATAGGTTTTTCCGGAGATGTTTGTTGGGCAGGGCATTGATCCATCCAGGCTGTAGAGTATGGTAACTTCCGGGTCAGCATGTGAAAGTAAGAGCTCAAAGGGAGTATTGTAATAACCGCCCTGATGTGAAAACACCGGAGGCTCAAGTATTTCAGAAAACGACTCGGCAGAATTAGGCGTACTAGGTGTGGGATTTGAAAACAACACCCATTGTGTTGGATCTGTTTGTGAACGGCCCAGTGAAATGTCTGTGAGCAAAGGCCGTGCGGGCGACTGATCAATAGTGGTTCCATCCGGTCTTGTGAGGAATATGGATTCACCATCCTTACTTATGGAAAAATTGGTGTGCAGGTTTCCGGCAAAAGTGAGGTACAGGCTCAGCACCTGTTCATCATCGGCGGCATAAGGCAATAAAATGGGTTTGGCAATCAAGCCGTCAAAAGCGCCGGCGTATCCACTACCTATCCCGAGGTCTTTTTCTGAAGCGGCCGGGTAATATTTCAATAAGTTGGCTGCAACTAAACTGCCATCCTGATACCACTTAACTGTGTTTTCTCCAACACTTCTCACCAATACAATATGTGTCCAGCGATCCAACTGAAGCGGGTTAATGGTGTGCATTCCATCAAAATCTGTCCCGTTTCCGTAATAATAAATCATGTTGCCAAAAGGCATGATAGTGATAGCGCCTTCCGAATTATAACCTTTGTCCCATACATTCATCCCCCCTGAAAATGATGTTGGGTAAATCCACATGGATATGGTCATGTCTCCGGTGGTTTGCAGGCCCGGAGCATTAGGTACAACCGCGCGGTCATTTTCTGAACGGTTGAATTTCAATACGCCTCCAAAAACATTCCAGGTTTCCCTTTCAGGGCCATACACTATTCCGTGGTGACCATTTCCCGACAAATCATAAACTGTATTTCCGGAAACCTCATCAAAAGACCAATAGGATGCGACAGGGGCAAACTCTTCAAACCAATCAGGTTTGTACTGCCTGACAAGCTTTTTTCTGTCTTTCCCTGACGCAAACACGATCAGGTATTCATTGGGATTCAGGCTTATATCGGGGAATACCCATTTGAATGGCTGTGATGACTGGTCTGACAATCCATAGCCGTGCAGGGAGATTTCAGTTGTACCTGTGTTTAAAATCTCAATCCAGTCTTCGAATTCACCGTCTTCATCAGCCAATATGCCTGCATTGGACGACATGATCTCGTTAATAACCAGTCCCTGACCCGGGGATGACAGTGGCAACATAAAAGGAATTGCCAAAAGCAACAGGCAATAGATGAGTTGTTTGCTTTCCTTGTTTATTAACAGCTTTTTTATGTCCCAGGCGTAAAAGTTCACTCCCCAAATATACAAAATTCAAAGCCTGAAAAGCAATTTTTGACAGTTTGATTGGTTGTCGTACTGAGATTTGAAAGAATCAACTGTAAAAGAAGGCCGTTGATAACCAATAAAAATAACTGATTACCAATTCATTGGCACCTCCATCAGCAGCAGCGCAGAGCCGGGCATAACGGATTCAATTTCGAGTTCGTTGGTTCCGCTGATGCCCATGCCATCCCGCGCCTGAAGTTTGTGCGAAAGTACCGAAAACCCACCCGAAAGCACAAAGAGGTACACGCCGTTTTCTTTTTTGCGAAGCGGATAATTGAAATTCTGTTTATCGTCAAAGTTACCCATGCTGAACCAGGCATCCTGATAGATCCAGGTGCCTTCATCTTCAATATCCGGCGAAACTATCTGCATGAGTTTGTTGTGCATATTTTCGGCGTTCAGACTGATTTGTCCGTAGCGTGGGGTCAGGTTACGCTGACGGGGATAGACCCAGATTTGCAGGAAATGCACTTCGCGGTCGGTATTTTTGTTGTATTCGCTGTGGCTGATACCTGTTCCCGCGCTCATCACCTGCACATCACCCTGGCTGATCACGGCCACGTTTCCCATGCTGTCGCGGTGCTCGAGGTCGCCGCTCAGCGGGATTGAAATGATTTCCATATTGTCATGTGGGTGTTTGCCGAAACCCATGCCTGCCTGGACGATGTCGTCGTTGAGTACGCGCAGGGCGCCAAAGTGCATGCGTTCGGGGTTGTGGTATCCGGCAAAACTGAAGGTGTGGCGGCTCAGCAGCCATCCATGATCGGCTTTTCCGCGGCTTTCGGAAGGGTGGAAGGTGGTGGTGGGCATAGTCATTGATTTGTCATCCCTAACACAGAAAACATAAGTTTGTTCTATATAGTCCGCAAAACATTGCAAACACGTTATTTCCCGATGCAAAACTTCCCAAAAATATTCCCCAGGATTTCGTCTGAACTGATCTCGCCTGTGATGCTTCCAAGATGATACAGGGCGTTGCGTATGTCAATGGTAGCCAGGTCGGTAGGCAGGTCGCTGCGGAAACCCGTTTCCACAGAGTCAAGTGCCTGCAAGGCTAGCTGCAGGGCCTGAAGGTGCCTTGTGTTGCTTACAATTGTATTGGATTGTGCATCAAGGTCTTTGACTGCATCCAGCAGGCTTTCGGCCAGGAGGTGGATGTTTTCCCTGCGCTTGGCCGAGACAAAAATAGTGCGCATCTCGACCATCTCACTGAAATGTGGCGGGATCTCGTTAAGCTGGTCAATTTTATTACCCACAAGTATGAAGTGCTTGGTGTGGTCACCGACGAACGACCTGAATTCGCCCAGCATTTCTTCAGCCGACTGACCCGAACAATTGGAAAGGTCGCATACATAAAGAATCACGGAAGCCTGACGGATTTTTTCGTAGGTGCGTTCAATACCCATGTTTTCGATCACATCATCAGAATCCCTGAGGCCTGCCGTGTCAATAAACCTGAAGGTATAACCCCCGATGACGATGGTATCTTCGATGGTGTCGCGTGTGGTGCCCGGGATCTCGCTCACGATGGCTTTTTCCTCGTTCAGCAGGGCATTAAGCAGTGTTGATTTACCTACATTGGGTTTGCCGATGATGGCAACGGGGATTCCGTTTTTCATCACGTTTCCGGCTTTGAAACTTTCGATCAGACGGTTGATTTCGTCCCTGAGGTCGGTAAGTAAGGCGAAAAACTTCTCACGATCGGCAAATTCAACATCTTCCTCACTAAAGTCCAATTCCAGTTCGATGAGCGAGGCGAAATCAATGAGCTGCTGCCGGAGTTGGCTTATCCGTGCCGAGAAACCTCCGCGCATCTGGTTTATGGCCAGGCTGTGTGCTGTTTTCGACTGAGATGCGATCAGGTCAGCTACGGCTTCGGCCTGTGCCAGATCAAATTTTCCATTGAGGTAGGCCCTCATGGTAAACTCTCCGGGTTCGGCAAGCCGGGCGCCACATGCAAGCAACAACTCAATGATTTGCTGCTGGATGTACACCGAACCATGGCAGCTGATTTCGGCAGCATCTTCGCCTGTGTAGGAGTGAGGCGCATGAAACAGACTTACCAATACTTCATCAAGGATGCCCTGTTCGTTGGTTATAGTCCCGAAATATTGGCGGGAATACATGGGTTTTTCCAGATTGAGATTTTTTTGTGCCGGGCTGAATATTTGCCTGATGATGGCATGGCTTAAGATTCCCGAAAGCCTGATCAGTGCGATGGCAGCTGTGCCGGGAGCTGTGGCCAGGGCGCAAATAGTATCGTCGTGCTGTGGTTTGGTTTTCATTGACTGGGAAAGTTTTTCTGTTGTACGTTCAGGGGCCGCCGAAGGTTGCATCACGGCCATTGGTGCGGAAAAAGCTATCAGCCGTTTTTGCGGCTTCTTTTCATGAAATATGCGGTTTTCTCGAGCTTGGTGATGATGTCGAACTGCTCCACATGAACCCATGCCGGCACCTGAAGCTGTACCGGGGAAAAATTCAGTATGCCCGTAACGCCCGAATGCACCATAATGGTTGTCAGTTCACGGGCAAACTCAGCGGGGACGGCAACCACGCACAGCTCAATTCCCTTCTCTTCAATTACTTGCTTTAACTGACTGATGTTGTAAGCAGGAATGCCATCCATAACTTCAGCCATTGGTTTTCCGAACACAAAAGTAGCGGCGATCTGCATGGCAGGGTTGTGTTGCCCGAAATGTGCCGCCACTGACCTTCCCAGTTCGCCCATCCCAACAAATGCGATGGGTGTAACCCGTTCATAATTAAGGGCCAGATTTATTTTTGAAAGCAGTTCATTGATGTCGTAGCCTTTGTGAAAATCACCGCTTACACCTATAAGCATAAGGTCGCGGCGTACATTGGCTGCATTGGTCTTGACGATTCGGGCAAGGTTATGTGAGAATATAAAGGCATGTTCCAGAAACTGGTAGTTAAGCAGGATTCGGCGGTATTGGCTTAACCGTTCAACTGTTTTCTCCGGAAGTCTTCCTGGCATTTTATTTTGTGCTGATTTGTCGCACCAGCCCTAATTTGACCACTGCATGACGGTGCATGATTTCGGGCATGAGCGGATTTTCGAATACATTGGCAAATCCAAGGCGCATCGAGACGTCAGCTTCGATCTTTACAGATTTTCCTACTTGCCGCCACAACCCAACCCCAATGCTCAGCCCGGCATCATAGGTGTTGATAACATCATCAACTAATCCGGTATAATGACTGCGGTAAAAACCCGGTGTGAAATCAATCAGCGTGAAAGGCTTTGTGCCATGCGGATCAAGGTAAAAAGCCTCATAGCCCTCATGAGCTGCCGAAATGAGCACTGAATAATATCCGCCGGCCCTGAAAGCGATGCCCATGTATTTCAGTTCCTGACTATACTCAAAAACAACAGGAAGGGTGAGGTAATGCGTAAAGAAACGGATGTTGTAGTCGTAATAACAATCCCAACAGACATAGCGAGAGGTGTCTGTTTCCCTTAAGCCCTGTGAATAGAGCGATGAGCCAAAACTCCTGGAATCAGCCATCAGTTCGGCCCTTACCGAAAAAGACTCGCCAATCCGGTAGGTTAGGCTTGCTCCTGCCTGATAGCCCGTTTTGTTGGAATACTGGAACAGTGGTGTACTGCCCTGAATCTGGTTGAACAATGGCCCTCCGGCAATGCCCACCGACCAGCGGCCGGGTTCTTTTGGTGCCTGCGCGGCAACGAAACCCGGAACCAGCAAAAAAACGACCAACAGACGGAATAACTGTTTCATCGTTTAAACAAATTGATACATCCAGAACAAACCCACAACCACCGACAGGCTCGCGCCGGCAAACTGTATGGATTTGAAAATAATGGGTTTGAATTTTTCGTCTGATTGCCACGCAACAAAGCCCAGTGCAAATGAGAATACGATCATTGCGGTGATGGTCCCCAGTCCATAGCCTGTAAGGTACATGCCTGAATCGAAGGCCGTTGGAAAAGCCAGTGTTGGAAGCATCCCCATGAGGTGTGACACTCCTGCAAGGCCATGAACCACACCGATCATGATGGCTGTGAAAAACGACTGTCTCACGGCTTTTGGATGTATGTGGCGGTGTACATTGGTCTGCGGGTGATCGTGTTCGTGAACATGAGTATATGACCCATGTTCATCATGGTGGCTGTGGGGATGCGCATGGCTATGCTGCGAAGGCTTACGGAATATTTTCCAGAATGCCCAGGCACCGATACTTATCAGGACAATTCCAACTAATGCTTCACCATAAGTGGAGATGGCTTCTATTGGCAGCAGGTTACGGAATAAAATAAACAGCAATCCGATCAGCAGCATTCCTATAGTGTGTCCTGCTCCCCAGCCCAAACCTATGATCCATGATTTTAATTTGTTTTCAATTGCAAGGGGGGTTACGGCCGCTAAGTGATCAGGGCCAGATACCACATGCATTATGCTGGCCAGAAGTCCAATCAAAATGGGAGCATGTACCCCAATGTGATGGTGGTGGTCTGCATGGAGCAGGATCGAAAACAATAATTCTGTCATTTTATCCAGTTTGTGGCAAAAATACCAATTCCCTCTG
>Ga0351854_1141_pt1 | contig 12055 bp, 7 predicted proteins | sample BONcelHFGM3001C9_FD_206793 | JGI IMG/M metagenome (GOLD analysis project Ga0351854, IMG submission 206793) | Enriched cells from coal bed in the Powder River Basin, Montana, United States - BONCAT cells FGM rep2 HSBNCT.FGM.300.1.C9 ...
AAAGGAAAAGGAGATTACCGATATTCAAGCTTACCTGGCGCAAAATAACATTGATGTAAGACCAACGGAATCAGGTCTTTATTTTATAGAGCTGGAAAAGGGGCATGGCCCCGCCGTAGAGACAGGAAAATCAATCAAAGTAGATTATATTGCAATGTTCATAAATAGTGAAATCTTTGAAACATCGATACAGGATATCGCTATGAAAAATAATATATTTGACTCCGCAAATAGTTACCAGCCTTTTCAATACCAGCAGGGTGATTCACTAACAATTGCTGGATGGAATGAAGGGTTGTCTTATATGAAGCAGGGAGGAAGAGCGCTTTTGATTATTCCCTCTTCATTGGCATACGGAGAAGAGGGTGTTGAAGGATTCATACCACCTTACACTCCGTTTATATATGAAGTTAGAATTTTAGAAGTAAATTAATAATAAACACTTATTGAAATTGAATCGATCATGAAAAAAATGTTAATTAATCCCGTAACCGTTCTAGTGATGGTTGCGTTGACCTCGTTTGCTTGTTCTTCAAAATTCTCAGGTTTTGATAAAACAGACACAGGATTGTACTATAAAATATACAGCGTAAGTGAAGGTGAAGTGAAAGCTCAAACCGGAGACTTTATCTCATTGGATATGAAATATACCACTGAAGGAGACTCTGTATTGTTTGACAGCAAAACAGGAATGGGTGGACAACCGATTCGTTTTCAATTACCTCCTTCTGATTTCGGTGGTGATCTTTATGAAGGGATCCGGATGCTATCACCCGGTGATAGTGCAGAGTTTCTGATCAATGCTGATTCGTTGTTTACCATCACATTTAAAATGCCTAATCGCCCTGAATTCATTGATAGCAATGCATACCTGAAGTTTTTCGTGACGCTTCATTCAGCTGAGTCACTTGAAACTATGCAAGTGAAAGAGACTGAGTTATTGGAACAGTACATCCAGGCCAATGGTCTTACAGTTGAACCGCTTGAATCGGGACTTTACTATATTGAGATCGTCCCCGGTACAGGAAAAGCGATCGAAACGGGAGATATAGTGACCTTCCATTTCAACTTAATGCTCTCTGATGGCACACAGGTGTTTTCATCCTATGACAAGGGAGAACCCATGCAACTTACCTGTGGAAAACCATTTGATACTCCAGGTTTTGATCAGGGAGTCAGCCTTATGAAAAAAGGTGGTAAAGCGAAATTTATTGTTCCCAGTTCTATTGCTTTCGGACAGGCGGGAAGAGGGGCCATTATTCCTCCTTATTCAACGCTCATTTATGACGTGGAGGTAACGGATGTTATGACAAAAAGTGAATTTGACAAAATGCAGGAAACTCAGAAAAAACAACAGGAAATGGAGAAATCGTTGGCAAAAAGTCAGGAAATGGGAAAATTGCAGCAATACCTGAAATCCAATAACATTAAAGTACAACCAACAACCAGCGGTCTTTATTATATTGAGACTGTTAAAGGCACAGGAGCTAAAGCAGAGCCTGGGAAGAAGGTGAAAGTACATTATACCGGAACCTTGCTTGATGGAACCAAGTTCGACTCATCAGTCGACCGTGGAGAGCCATTCTCCTTTACACTGGGGCAGGGACAGGTGATCAAAGGTTGGGATGAAGGTATCGGTTTAATGAATGTGGGTGGTAAGGCAACACTGATTATTCCTTCCTCCATTGCCTATGAAGACCGTGATATGGGCGTTATTAAACCATACAGTCCTCTTCTTTTTAATGTGGAATTAATCGAAGTAGAATAGAAAAAGGTTTGCCGGTGAAAAAAACCACAGTTGTCATACTAATTTCACTCACTCTTCTTCCATTTTCCCTATTAGCTATTCGGGCGAACTTCCACTTTAACAGGGTTTGTGTTGGCTCGGAAACAATGCTTATCAATACCTCCACACCATCCGATAGCATCTATCGGGTGATGTGGGATCTTGATGGAGATGGTGTGTTTAACGACGACAACAGGGATACGGTAATCATTTACTTCTCTTACGCAGGAGCTTATAATATTGGTTTAAAGGTTATTGCTCTCAATGGAGAGCAGGATGCCATCTATAAATCGGTTCCGGTGGCTTCCTTACAGGTTGCATTTTCACAGGATTACTCGTGTCGCAACGTACCTGTTCACTTCTTCGACGAATCGATTATCATAGAAGATACTGCTTTCCAGTATATCTGGAATTTTGGAGATGGATCTCCAAACAGCTACCAGAAAAATCCTACACATAATTACAACCTTGCTGCAGAATATTCAGTCAGCCTGATCGTAATTTCTACATCAGGATGTATTGATTCTGCCAGGAATTCAATTGTAATTCAGAATCCTCCTATTATAGATGTTTCCTTTTCAGGAGACACTGTTTTTCCGCAGGGAGACAGTGTTGTTGCTACAATTGTTGGCGTGTATGACAGTGTATTCTGGAATACCGGGGAACGAACGAATTCTATAATTATTTATGAATCTGGTTATTACTTTGTCCAGGGATTCCTGAACGGCTGTTACGGTGAGAAGTATTTCTCTGTCACTTCTGTTGTCGACCATGATGTTAGAATTATGACCGTGATCACTCCAAATGCAGATGGTTTCAATGATTTGTGGGAGATTATAAACATTGTTGAGATTGAGCCTTGTAATGTTGAGATTTATAACCGATGGGGGGAGAAAGTTTTCTCAGCCTCTCCTTATAATAACAACTGGGATGGGACCCATAATGGGAAACAACTGTCAAACGATACCTACTACTATTTCCTGCGCTGTAAGGATGGGAACCTGCAGACAGGAACTATAAATATTGTGAAGTAATATATGATATGATCTGGATGGGAAAAACAGGCATACCGGTTTTAATCTTATTAATTTTCCTTGCAGGATCTGTTCAGGCACAGCAGTTACCGATTATGGACCAATACCTGGTTTCCCCTTCAAGTATTTCACCAGCATTTGTAGGTAAGAGTTCGCCGCTTGAAGTTTTTCTCACCAGCAGAATCGAGTGGACAAACATTACGGGCCATCCGTTTATCGGATCCATGAATGTGGCAGCCGCTCTTCCCAAAAATATGGGTCTGGGAGGTAATATCATGTATAATGTAGCGGGCCCTCTTGAGAACATCACGATCAATTTAAATTATGCATATCACTTGAAACTGGCAACAGACCATATGCTTAGTTTCGGTATAAACGGAGCCTATTACCAGAATATACTTGATTTGAGTGATGCTGTATTGGCCGATCCCAATGATCCTGTGCTTGCTGGCAGAGCAACCATTTCCGAATCCTATTTCAATGTTGGACTCGGCCTTCTTTACTCGTGGAGAACCCTTGATTTCTGCGTGACGTTTCCTTTGTTGTTCAATAATAAAACATTCTACAACAATGACAAGGTATATTCTCATGTACTTACCCTTGACCAGAACTTTCTGGTCTATATGGGATATTTGTTAAAACCAAAAGGAGACTGGGGGGCTCACTTCTCATTTCTTTACCGTCAAACACAATATACTCCCTGGTCATTTGATATCGCCGTTCGGGCAATTTACAAAGAGATGATAACATTTGGATTATTGTACAGAAAAAATAATATCATTGGCATTACAGGAGGCCTGTCTGTAGTTAAAGGGCTGATATTCAATTATACTTACGAATATTCACCCTCTGCAATGATGGGTAAATCCAGTGGGACACATGAAATTACAGTAGGTTATAAAATGGGCATCAAGCGTGTAAAACCCTCTATGAAGGATTATATTAAATGAAACAGCCACAACGAACATATTACTCTATTTGCATTAATTTAACAGTTATGGTGGTTGTCCTCTTTTTTATTGGAGGGTCCATTGATACAAAAGGGCAGCCATTCCCTGTGAAAAGAGGAGGGCTCATCTTTAGGGTAGATAACAATCCGGTATTGTCAAAACTACATCAGATGGATGCTCTCTTTTCGCAGTATGATCAAAAGTTCAGCATGGCGATGACTTCATGGGTTTTCCCTCTGGCTCCTGCTTATGTTGACACGCTCATAAGCTATAGCTTAAAAGGCTACGAGGTGATGGATAATTCTCCCACACATCAGACTCAGTACTTTAACCTGCTTAACCCTGCAGATACTGCCCTTTTCATTGGAAAACCCGGTGTTCATCACGTAACGTCGGCAAGGGTTTGCCTGTCATACAGTGCAGTTGATACATCCCAGGCACACAACGAAGGGTTGGTGAATGTATTCGGAAACATGGTTATAAGTCATAACCCGGGAGAGTTCGGTGACCTTACCGGAAACCCTTACTTTTTCGCACTCTATCTGAATACAATCAACAGGGTTTGTTTGTGGTATAACCGCTCCGCAGTGAACCCAAATGACCCGGATACGGTATTCATACAATCCCTTTGGGAGGAACCTGTGAATTTCGGACAGATCTATAATTTACACTATCACAAGCTTACCCAGGTGAATGTATTAATGCAACCAGAAGCAATCCGCCTCCTGGGACAGCGGTCACTGGATCTGTTTGATCAATTCAATATCCCCAGGCCAACAAGCTGGATTCATCCATCCGGACAAATGCCCTGGCTCGATGGATACCAGATAAAAGGAATTTTGGGTGATTCACTTGATTACGATGCGGGGTCCAATTTCGTTAATGAGTCATACCTATGCTATAACGAATATAATCCTTATGGTATTCGTCAGTTCGGTATGCAAAACGATCTGATATCTATTTCAAATCACACACTCGACTGGAATAAGAGCCTTATCGCCAATGCGGTTGCCAAACATTACCTGAGTATCGATGTTACAACCCTGGAAGGAACCCTCGGTGGGTGGAACAGTTATTTATTGCGCCTTGACAGTCTCCTGACCTGGTGTGGTGAAAACAATATCCCCATCGGTACCTATTCTCAATGGAAGACCTGGCTCTACGACAGCATTCCAATCAGGGTAATCGATATCTTCCCACTTCTTGACATGGATATCGATCAGAATAATTACCCCGATGGCTTTGATCAGGAGAACGCAATTACAAGCCAATACGATACAACCGATGGGGTTTCAGTTAGTGGTGGCTGCAGTTTTTCTCTCACGGAGGAGGGCATCCTTTGCCAGGTTACTCAACTTGCCGGACTCGAAAAAGGAGATAATTTCTTTACGATCTGGGTGAAAAATGTTGGGCCCGACTCATCAGCAATCCGTGCTACCTTTACTTTCCCGGAGACCGGAAATGTTCAGGAACTTGAATTTAAATCAGATACAGGCATCTGGATTCAGAAGACCGGCATCATAACGGTTCCCGGCTCGGCTACAATCATGAATGTTTCGCTCGTTCGCACTGATACGATGCCCGATACCTTGAAGATTAGTGGATTGGGCTTCAGGTCAGCCGGATTTCTTTCACGTTCAGCGTACCCACATCAGAATGTTGTCCAAAACGAACAGTTTGACCCCATCAATCTATATAGTCTTGTGATCGATACTATCTATAATCCTTCGACAATCCTCTGGTCAGTAAATAATGCGGATACTATGACCTTCAGGGATCTTACGTCTGAAAATATGCTGCCACTGAAACCTCATTCTTTCTGGGTAGGGTCTGATTCTGCATGGTTAATTGCAATGAGTCCGGACGGAAGGAAAGACAGTTGCCACCTGAGTTTTACTTCGTTCCCAATGGAAGGAGCCTGTCCCGGGTTGCCTCTGACCATCACCCTCCTGGATACCCTGGAGAATGATTTCATCCAGTGGACATCCGTACCATTTGATTCAACAATCTCCAATCCAAATAGTTACAACCCTTCTGCAAACCCTTCTGTCACTACACTCTACAAGGTAATTGCAATCAACCCACAGGGACCAATATATTACGATAGCCTGTTGGTTGTAAGGTTCCCTGTTCCACAGCCTTACCTGCCGCCCGATACCAATATCTGCAGCGGGGATTCAATTACATTAACAGCCTCCGGAGGAAGTTACTATCTCTGGAACACCGGGGATACAACAGCTTCAATCCGGGTCAGACCATTTACCTCCACACTTTATCGGGTTATCGTATCAAATGGATATGGCTGTTCCGATTCAGCATTTACAGAAGTTATTGTCCGACCTTCTCCCAATGTGCGTATCTATGGTTTGTGGCCGGCATATTGCATTTACGACAATGCTTCCAGTGTATTTGGCGACCCGGAAGGAGGTGTTTTTACAGGAACAGGATTAAACAACGGAATATTTTATCCGGATAGTGCCAACCTGGGGAAGAATGTAATCACTTATACCTATGGCGATATCTATGGCTGTGTAAATAGTGATACGGTCCTGGTCTATGTTTATCCTAAGCCTGAACTCCTGCAACAACCTGATGATACGCTCGTTTGTGCTGATAAATTCATTACCCTTCATGCTGGTCCTGGAAATACTTCTTATCTCTGGTCAAATGGTGTTCCCGATTCCGTTGTGAACGTCGATACCACTGGAATTGGGCTTGGAGATTACATGATCTGGGTGTATGTCACAAAAGACGGTTGCGTTAGTATCGACACTGCGCTGATCACTTTCATTCGTTGCAATATAGGGATTGAAGATTTTTCCGGGACAACGGCGTATCAGATCTATCCAAATCCTGCCGGGGAATCGGTGACTGTTGAAGATATGGCAGGTGGTGACGAGGAATTTTCTTTAGAGATACTCAATTTGAGAGGCGAGATACTGTTGGAATCGTATAAAAACAGGTACAAAACAACATTAATACTGGATGGAATCCCTTCGGGGCTCTATATATTGCGGATCAGCGGAGAAACTTTCCTGTACCACTTCCGCCTGGTTCATCGATAAAACCATCAGGTAAAATTCAATTTCCGGATAACTCCCAATAGATCATTGGGGCGGTATGGCTTGGCAAGAAAGTCATTCATGCCCGAATTAAGACATTTCTCTTTATCAGCCATCATTACATGGGCAGTAATGGCAACAATCTGAACCGGTTGAAATTTCTTTCGCTCAGCTTCATTCATTTGTTGCAATTTCTGATGTTCCGTTTCCCGTATAATACGGGCAGCCTCCAAACCATCCATCACCGGCATTGCAATGTCCATGAGAATAAGGTCATACTGGTTATTCCGAAACTTTTCCATGGCAATTTGTCCATTCTCAGCCAGCTCAACGTTGTGTCCTTCTCGCTTCAAGGTAGTCATTGCGAACTTCTGGTTAAGAAGATTATCCTCTACTAAAAGGATATTCAGGATCCTGCCGTTTAGCGTTGCGTTTGGTATCTGGCTTTGAGGTGTTTTAAGAAGATTCTCATCCCCTGTTGTCACAAGCAGTGCGAACCAGAACGTGGAGCCTTCTCCTATATTACTGATAACTCCCATTTTACCCCTTAAGAGAATTGTCAGCTGTTTGGAGATAGAAAGCCCCAAGCCAGTCCCTTCAAATCTTTTAACCAGGGGGTTGTCAAGCTGTGCGAATTCGTTAAAGAGTGTCTCCTGATCAGCAGCCGAAATTCCGATTCCCGTATCAATAACTTCAAATTTCAGGATTCGCTGGTTGGAATTTAACAGATTAGGCTGAATCCAGTCGGGGATAAAAACTCTTTTGCTTTCAAAATCAGGATCATCCATGTCAATAGTCTCAATAGCAATCTGAACCTGTCCTTGATGAGTGAATTTGATTGCGTTGTTTGAAAGGTTGATCAGAATCTGTTTCAGCCTGACAGCATCACCAATGATGCACGATGGGACGTTTGCGTCAATCCTGGAAGTAAGTTCGATTCCTTTTCCCCGGGCCTTGATTGAGAGAAGTTTAATGACTTGCTGGATCTCGTTGTTCACGGAAAAGGGTTTCATTTCCACTTTAAGGTCTCCCGCCTCAATTTTGGAAAGGTCCAGGATGTCGTTGATGATGATCAAAAGATTCTGGCTAGCAATATGAATGATCTCCAGGAACTCTTCCTGTTCCTGAGACAGGGCAGTGTCTTTCAGGAGACCATACATGCCCAGAATGCTGTTCATAGGAGTCCTGATTTCATGGCTCATGTTAGCCAGAAACATCGTCTTCTTTCGGTTCGCGTCATAGGATGCCTCCCTGGATAGAATCACCTCCTTTTCAAGCTCAATGATCCTATTTGTTAATTCCTCAATCCGGAATTCTGCCTCCCTGTTTTTTTCGTCCGTTGGCATTCTCAGTGAATCTCCAGCTGATTTTTCATGATCGTATACAGTTCATTCTTGTTGATAGGTTTGGCAATATAATCATCAAAACCAGATTCAAGCAACTTCTCACGGTCGCCTGACATTGCATAAGCAGTTTGAGCGATAAATGGAATCTGCTGATAAATGGGGTAGAGTTTTCTGATCTTCTGCATCAGTTTAACACCATCGTAAGGAGGAGGAAGGTTAATGTCAAACAGCATAATATCAAATCTCTCTCCTTTTAACTCCTGATCTGAAATAATCTTTAATGTTGCCTCCCCATTTACAGCAGTGGTTACTTTTCCCAATCCTTTAGTCATTTGTACCAATACCATGGAATTCATCATATCATCTTCAACGATGAAAATATTAAGATCCTGCAGGATCTTTGTTTTCCTGGGGAGAGTTTCTTCACCAGCTGAGCTCTCTTCCAATTCTTCAATAACTTGTTCATCATGTTTTGCCTCTGCTTTCAGGAAAACTGTTACTGTGGTCCCTTCTCCCTTTTTTGATTCAATCTCGATAGCTCCGTCCATCATTTCAACCAGCCGTTTGGCAATAGGAAGCCCAAGTCGTGTGCCCTGAAGTTCAGCACTGTAGCCAGGACTTTCACGACGAAAGGCATTAAATATTTCCTTCAGGTAAGTGGGGTCGATACCACAGCCCGAATCCTTCACCCGGATGGTGATTTCGTTTGTTTTATGCTCAAAACCGGTAGAGATATTGACAAATCCTTTTTCAGTGTATTTGATAGCATTATCAACGATCCCCCCTAATATCTTTGTAAGAACTTTATCATCTGCCAGGGCATCGGGTATATCTTTGTTGATAATGTTAAATTTAATCTTCTGGTCATTGGCTTTAAAAACATAAAGTTGGGCGACGCTTGAAATGATCGTGGAAACGGCACATGGTTTTATAGTAATATCCATATCATGTGATTCGATCCGGCTGATGTCAATGATGTTATTTAGTAGATTAATCAGCCTGTCACCGCTTTCCGAAATACCCCGTGCATATTCAAACAACTCTTTGTTTTCAATGAGCGATGTCTCAGTTTCCAGCAAACTGGAAAATCCAATAATATTATTCAATGGTGTCCGAATCTCTGAACTGAGGTTTGACAGAAAGGTGTTTTTCTGAAAATTCTCCTCTTCAGCTCTCTTAAGGGCTTTCTTCAACGTGAGTTCGATACCTGTTTTGATCTTTTCCGTTTCATTAACACCCTCATCCCTTTTCTCCGATATCATTAACTGATTTTGGAGAGTATCCCGCTCCTTAATGAGTCGTTGAACATCAGCCTCCTTGTCGGTAAGTTGGTTTAAAAGCTTCTGCCCATTCTTCTTCAACAGGAACAGGAAAACAAGTGCACCTACCAATAAACTGGTACTAAGAATTAAGGTTATGATCGTGGCAAGCGAGCTCATACATCAGGGTTTATATGCAACATAGAGTAATTCCTTGTGGTTCAGAGCGTATTTTTTGAGCTCCAGATGGTTGTGATCCTCATCAAATGGCGTGTATCTTTTGACCTTAAATCCATGTTTTTCAATGATATTAGCGTAATCCTGCCCGTAGATTCTTACATGATCAAACTGGCCATATGCCTTTTCTCTCTCTTCGGGTGTCTGGATAGATGGGTCAAAATAGGTCTCTTGAAGTTTCATGGAGATTGGCACCTGCAGAATGGCCCAGGCTCCGGGTTTTAATATCCGGTAGATCTCTTTTAATGCCTTCCGGTCTTCTTCGATATGCTCCAGGACATGGTTGCAAATAACCACATCAAACGATTCATCATCGAATGGAAGGGCTGTTACGTCCATCAGGTTAACGTGACGATCATAATAATATCCTTCATAATACTTGACGCCGGAGCGGTATTCGATGTTTGGCAGAGACATCAATAAGGCTCGCAAACAACCTTCCGGAGCAATGTGGAGTACTTTTAACGGGGCTGAGAACAAGTTTGTTTTCTCTTTCAGGAAGAGATAAATAAGCCTGTCGCGGTCAACAGAAAAACATCGCGGACAAAGCATATTATCCCTGTAACCACCTCCGATAACCTCTTTTTCTTTAAGGACTGGAACATCAATCCCTCCGGGAAGGAATTTAGAGAATGAGTTTTCGCAGTAAGGACAATAATAATCAGTTCCCTTGTACTTTAGCGATAAATACTTCTGCCAGCCGCCTCTTAGTTTTTTACCAAGCCAAAACGGAATTAATTTCTTTCCTGGGATATTCATTTCCTTGAATTTAGCATTTTCGTCAGGCTAAAGGTAAGGATATGCGCGGGCCATCTTACCTGCATAGCTGTATTTTTTTCGAAATATATTCAATTCCGGCGGTCATCCGAAAAATGAAGATTCCCCCGGGAAGATTTCCAATGTCCACTTGTTCCACATATTCCCCCGGAGTATGCTTTGCGAAGACTACCATTCTAATAAGTTGTCCGGTAAGGTTATACATCCCAATCTGAACAATATCATGCGCAGAGATGAAGTATCTGATAATCAAGACATCAGTACGATAATCCCGTTCGATAGATAGTTGGATTGAAGGATCTTTTATCCCCTCAGGAATTGCAATAAGGGATGGGTCGTGACACTCATATGCTCCAATATCATTGAGCAGGGCAAAAGGACGGTTTCGGTTGATAATATCGTAAGATAGATCCATCAGGCTTATCGGAACTGCTGCGTTTACAGCACTAGCAGTGGGTTTGAGATCAAAATTGCCTCCATTCAGGTCAACAAATTGGGTTTGATCAAGGGTAGGGAGGGTATAGTTATTCACCATGGAGATATTCGTTCCAAGTGAAACTTCCCTTCCATAGTTCATAACAATATTGTTGGTGAATTGGTTACCGGTAGTAGTTGCACTTCTAAAGTCGATTCCATAATCTCTGGGAGATATAATAGAATTGTAGGCAATTAGAAAACTGGCCCCGGGAGTGGTACTTTGGTTTCCAACATAGATTCCATTCATGTATGGATATTGTTGCAGATAAGTGCGTCCGGCATTGAAAATAAGGTTGTTATAAACTTTATTTCCACCCAGCCCAAGAACCTGAATTCCATTTCCTTTGCCATTTTGGATTTGGTTGTTGAAGCAGTCACAAACACTGCCCTCCCCCATTATGATACCACTCATCTGATTCAGTTCTGCAGACTCACTGTCGTAGGAAATATTGTTCCCATAAATTGCGCAGGATGAATCTGCAGACGATACCTGAAGACCATCCCAACCAGTTCTTGTTATAAGGTTATTATAAACTTTCAGTCCACGGATCAGGTGGGGTAGGAGCGTTGTATCTTTCCCGTCGCATGTGACTGTGATTCCGCTATAAAATGAACTCCCAATATAGAACCCCTCCATCCCGGTATCATGAATGTAATTATCATGCAGGGAGACATTTCGCATGGTATATTTATCCCTTGTCGAGTTAAATTCGCAATCCGGATCACTTTTGCAGAAAATGCCCGGAAAGAGTGTAAACGATATCTCGACCCCTTCCACCTCAATGTCGGTACTCAACCCTTCAATGCTCATTCCTGCTCCGTCCACATTGTGTACATGAATACCATATGAGAATGCACCGACACCTTTTCCAGATAGTTTGATAAAGGAACATGAATCGAACTTGATACCGTAGTAGAACTGTGTGATTGAGACAATACCGATCGTATTGATAATAACAATTGGTTCTTCTGGCGAACCATGCAGGTGTGTAATCCATAAATAGGATTTCTGTCCGGGCAACAGGCAGATAGTGTCGCCTGGTTGAACTCCGGAGGCATTGGTCCGTCCGTCTATATTCCCTTCCGACGCCTGAATCGATAATGTGCAATTCTGTGTTTTTCCGCTT
>Ga0351854_1097_pt3 | contig 11852 bp, 9 predicted proteins | sample BONcelHFGM3001C9_FD_206793 | JGI IMG/M metagenome (GOLD analysis project Ga0351854, IMG submission 206793) | Enriched cells from coal bed in the Powder River Basin, Montana, United States - BONCAT cells FGM rep2 HSBNCT.FGM.300.1.C9 ...
TCCATCATCAGAAAAGGTAATCTCCTTCTCTTTAATAAGATATGCAATTTGTGCAGATATTTCTCTCAATAAGTAGTTTTCGTTTCTTAGTTTATTAACTTCCTGAAATGCCTTAACTGATTTTTGTTTTTCACCTCCTCCACCCAGAATAATTAACGAGTTGCCAAATCGAATACAATAGAGCCTTAAATTACTGTCAGGAATATCGAATAAAGCACATATTCCGTCACCTGGGTTCCCTTCATTTAATTTAAAATATTTTTCTCTTGCACCAGTAATTGAGTTAATGGCTTTTATTCTTTCGAGTATATTTTTTATTTCATGTTTAAATGAAATATTATTTTCTAAAAGAAAACGATCGAACAGGGTCTTTTGTTCATCATCAACGAAAATAGAATACACGCCACACTTATTTCCATTGAATTTGTTGAGTTTTACGATTTCAAATTTCATTGACAGGTTGCAAAAATATAAATTTTACTTATACGTGAAATGTTTTGGAAGTTTTTTTTGATGTCGATTAACAATTTCCCTATTTGGCTTTTTTACTTTTCTTATTTAATTGTCTTTATTTCCCGCTCCCCGCTCCGCTGTTTATTTCACTTTAGAAGTACCCCACCTTTCAATCGAAAAGTATACCACTTAGTCATAACAGAACGAGGATAAAAACTCGTTTATAAAGCATGATAAGTGTGTATATGAAACAAGAAATTATTATTCGGAGCCACCGTGAAGGCAAAAGTCATCGACAAATTTCACGAGAGTTGCAAATCAACCGCAAGACGATCAAAAAGTATATTGAGGATTATGAACGTCTTCAAGGTGAATCACTGGAGCCAGAAACAGCACTTTCGACGTTTCTGTCAAGTCCTCCACTTTATCGTATTGGCATAAGAAGCAAAGTTCGTTTGACGGCAGAAGTCCAGTCTGTAATAGATGCCTTGCTTGAAGCAAACCGTAGGAAAATTGGGCAGGGTATGCGCAAGCAAATACTAAAGAACATCGACATATTGCAATTATTGCATGAACAAGGTTTCGGTGTTGGCTACACCACGGTATGTAATTATATCAGGGAAAAGTTGGGAAAATCAGCCACCTCTCAGGAGGCTTTTATCCGTCAGCAATATGAGCCTGGTTCGGTCTGTGAGTTTGACTGGGGCGAGATAAAACTAAATATAGCCGGGCATTTGTTCCGTTTTCACATGGCCGTATTTACCTCTGCTTACAGCAATTATCGCTATGCAATGATTTATAAACGCCAGGATACCTTGGCTTTTATGGAATCACATGTTTCATTTTTTGAACACATCGGCGGTGTTTACCACCAGATGGTTTATGACAATATGCGTGTTGCTGTGGCCAAATTCGTAGGCAAACACGAAAAAGAGCCCACAAAGGCATTGCTCCAGCTCAAGGGGCATTACCAGTTTGGCCATCGTTTTTGCAATGCTTACAGCGGAAATGAAAAAGGGCATGTTGAGCGCAGCGTGGAATACATTCGCAGAAAAGCGTTTGGCTTTAAAAGCGACTTTGACAGTTTTGAACAGGCCCAGCAATACCTCGAAACAATTATCAGCAAAGTAAATCAAGCCAAACAGCAATTAACAGGTCGCACTGCAATTGAAATGTTTGCTGATGAAAAAGACCTTTTATGGCAATACACCGGACCATTGGCATGCTCCGATTCAGCACAACTGAGGGTCGATAAATACGCCACTGTCAGTCACCTGACCAACCGTTATTCGGTATCTGAGAAGCTGGTTGGGTGCTTTGTTGATGTTAAAATATTTAGCAATACCATTGAAGCTTACTTCGAAAACACCCCCGTTGGATCGCACCAGCGCGATTACGGCAAGCACCAGTGGGTCATCAACATTGAACATTATCTGGATACCCTGCAGCAAAAGCCCGGGGCATTGAGCGGGAGTGTTGCCCTTACTTGCCGCCCCTATCTAAAAGAACTATACCAGCAATTTTACCTGAATGCTCCCCGCGACTTTATCGACCTGCTCCATTATTGCCGTGAGCATAAAATCAGTGAAGAAAACCTGGAGGCCACCGTATCGCGACTGGTTGGCCTTTGCACCCAAAGTATAACCACGGAAAAGCTAACGGCTCTTCTGGGCAATAAACCAAGGGAAGATGCCATACCGGTTGCCGTAAATAACCAAACGGCTAATCTGGCCAAGGAACAGCTCAAACAGATCACCGCATTATTAATGAATTAATCCAACCGAAAAATGAAATTGCAAAGCGAAATAAAATCAGAAATCACCCGGTACAGTAAAGAACTCAGGTTGCCTGTTTTCCGCAACGAGTTTGAACAAGTAGCACAGGAGTCGGCCAAAGATGGAGCCGATTATGAAACATTCCTTCTGCAGTTAATGGAACGGGAATACGATACCCGCCTGGAGAACCGGAAGAAAGCACAAATCAGGCAGGCTGGTTTTCCGGCCAAACTATATCTGCACGATTTAAAACGTGACTTGCTCCCTGCAGATGCAGCAGAAAAACTCACCTTGCTCGAACGGCTTGACTTTGTGGCCTCAGGAAGAAATATTATACTGGCCGGAAATCCGGGAACAGGCAAAACCCATATTGCTACAGGACTTGGCCTGAAAGCCTGCCTGCAAGGGTACAAGGTTTATTTTACCACCGTACACGGACTACTTACCCAATTACGCGAATCACACGCACAGCGAACCCTGCGGCAGATGGAACTGAGGTTCGAAAAATATGATCTGGTAATCTGCGACGAGTTTGGCTATATCTCTTTTGACAAACAAGGAGCTGAACTACTCTTTAATCACCTCTCGCTCCGGGCCGGCCGCAAGGCAACCATTATTACAACAAACCTGGGATTCGACCGATGGGAGGAGATCTTTGGCGATGCGGTACTTACCGCCGCTTTAGTCGACCGGTTAACACATAAGGCACATCTGGTAAATATGAACGGAGAATCTTACCGGTTAAGAGAAACTAAAGAAATGATGAAAAAATGAAAAACCAAAAACCAAAAATCCGGTCGCCAGTACTCTTCTGATCGGGGTACCCCGATCAGAAGAGTACTACCCTTTTTATTTAATTAAAATGGTATACTTTTGGACTGAACTACTGGTATACTTCTCGGCTGAAATAAGCACTCCGCAGCCATCCTCATTTCCTCTTCTATTGTATAGCTGGCTTGCTTCCCGGTTACTGAGCTTGTCGAAGTAACCTGCCCGTACATCACCACCACCAACGATATTCTCGGACTGCTAATTTATATGACCGTGGCGCAGATGTTTTTTAAGATATTGTAGCAGTTCTTTTGCAGCCAGATGATTTAGTAGCCTTTTTCGGGATTCCAGGTACTTTCTGTCCATTCTAGCCCTCAATCCCAGTGGGTTTGCATGTTTATAGAAATTGAAATGAACGCAGAACGAGCGACCCCGCCTGGGGTCGAATATTGCTTTGTTCAACGTTTTCTATACACATGCGATGCCTCTGGCATCTAAAATCTATGTCTCTAAGTTGTAATATATCTTGTAGAATTTCCGTCCGTGTTCGTCTACTCCTTGCTCAATCAGAACTTGCAGATTAAGTAGAAATATTCTACTCAAACATCTTAAGTTGTTGTTTATCGGCCTCCTTAATCTGTCTATGTTTCTTTCCCTCAGGTGTTTCAGTCGGTTGATCATTTTCAAAATATTCATTGACACGGATAATATCACGACCAATAATTTCTACATCACCATCACTATTGATTTTTCTTTTTATTTCAAGTAGGCAATTGATAGAAGATCCGTTTTTAAACTCAATCTTACCTGTCTGTACCAATGTTTTATATTCGTTTGATTTCATGTCAAATGAAAGAGCTTCGCCGTTATAAATTCCTCTCCATTTATAATCTCCCTTTTTAAGAATAGGTGAAATTATTTCTATAATTGCACTTTCATCAACAATTGACTCTAAATCATCCGATTGAATAATGAAATCTTTGTAATTTTCTCTGGGAATTACTATTTCCTCATAGAGCGGTTGCCTTTCTTCATTTTCAATAGAGAAAGTAATTTTATCCGTTTTCGGATAATTATCTAGGACTGCATAAAAATCAGATCGCTTCTTAGCAATCTTTTTGTTCTGCATTAATAATTGTGTTTTTAATTCTGCATCGAGTTTCAAATTCGAAATTTCAGCTGCTAATTTTTCTTTTTCTAAGTTTTTCAACTCCTCATCTTCAAAGAGTTCTTCAATTATTTTTTGAATCGGAACACTTAATGCAGTGCCTATTGGAGTAGTAATAATACCTGTTGCTATTGAAGTGATTAATACCGTATATAATATTAATTTCTTGTCTTTCCCTAAAGGTAAAATACTGAACCATCTCCTTATACCACCCTCTGCCAAAGGTTCTGTCTCAATGGTAATCTTGGCATTAAAAGTTTTAGCTATCTCTTCGATGATTTGCAAAAATTCACGTTCACATTTGTTTTGTACAAATGCATCCATTGAGTGAGATTGATCTTTTAGCCAATAGTGCAATTCAATTGTATTTCCATTTAATAACGAAAAGGTTTTATTGTCCATGTTGGTAAATATATAGATTTAGTTCATTCACTTTTTTTCTACTTCTTTCTTTTTTAGTCTTGGAGTATTTGACTCTGGTTTTTTATCTGGTGCGTTAATCTTAACCAACAAAGGCATCGGAAAATCAACCCCAACAAGCAAAGCCTCTCCTTCTCCCAAAATGGGTAAAAATGATAACGCACTTCTGTTGGCCGATGATGCAGCATTCTCTATTGCCTTTTTGTCCTGTTCATTAATAAGCCGATGAACAATGAAAGTTCCCATCTGGCTTAAAGTTCCTATTGGTATATCACGTGGCATTTGAGTTGCTAGACGTATCCACCCCAGCAAGTCCAAATTAGAGGATACGATTTTTGTCGATAAATTGGGGCAGCAGATCTTTGACTTTTGAAGTTTTGGTATCGTTGATGTTATTGATCACGTAGCTCAGCCATTTCTGTGGGTCGATGTTGTTTTTGGTGCAGGTAGCAAAAAAGCTGTAGAACATGGCAATATCTTTGGCTGCATCGTGCGAACCGGCAAACAGGTAATTCTTTCGTCCCAGTGCCAGCGGGCGGATTGAGTTCTCCACAAGATTGCTGTCAATCTCGAGCATTCCGTTGGTCAGATAGTTCTGCAGGCTGACCCACCGGTTGGCGCAATATTCAAAGGCTTGCCTTATCGGGCTTTTGGGCGTGACTTTTTCCCGCTCTTGCTGGATGTACTGACCAATCTCGTTAATGATGGGCAACGCTTTATCCAATCGCAAGGCGTGCCGCTGCTCATGCGACATTTCCGACTCGCGGGCAAGTGCCTCGATGGCATACAGCAATTGAATCAGTTTCATCACATGCGATGCCCTTTGCTGGTCGTTCCCAAGTGCCTTGTCGAAGTAACGGCGTGCGTGCGCCCAGCACGAGAGGTGCGTGATGCCTTGCAGCGATGCCAGATAGGTATATCCGGAGTAACCATCGGTTTGAATATAACCGGTGAAGGTCGTCAAATCGTCGATGGGCCCTTTGGTTGAGCGGCTTTTATAATATTCGAAGAGTACCGATTTTGACAATGGCGCATACCTTACCCACATGTATCCCTGGTGGCATGCCCCTGGTTTATCCCGATCCTGAACTTTCATGGGCGATTCATCGATCATTTGGTAAATTTCCCTGAAAACATAAAGCCGGTGGACGGCGTAGAGCGGGCGAAGAAGTTCGGAGCACAATTTTACCCACGACTCTAAAGTTGAGCTGGGCAACGGAACGCCCATCTGCCTGATTTGTGCCAGTGTGCGGTAAAGTGGCAGATGATAAATGTATTTATTGATGAAAATCATCGTCAACAAAGCAGCACTGGCAATACACTTTGGAATTGGGCGGTTCAGCTGGGCAATGACTTGTTTCTGGTTGCCCAGTTCATCCTCTTTGGTGATGTATTTGTTGCGGATAATGCGGTTGATATGAAGCGTGCCGGGGGTGTAACCCAACTCTTCGGTAACCTCGCGGCCAATATATACCATGTCGGTGGTGTCTTCCGATGGTTCGATGATGGTTTCAACAACGGGCAAATGAGATGGAAGTGCCAATCGGCCTGGATGCTCTTTTTTAGGTTTCTGGCGCAAGTAACTCACCCTGATCAGTTCGCGTTCGGCTTTGACCGATTCTTCTATTTCGAGGGCTTTGGGCTCAAACTCAAGGGACAACTGGCTTGAATCGAGTGTTGATTCAAAACGTTCCCGCTTTGAACCAAATATCATCCGGCGAAGCTGTTCAAGCTGAAATTTGGCCGCATTCAGGTCGGCTGTTATTTTTGAGACAGAAGAATTGAGGGCAACAATGGCAGATTCTTTATCAGCGATGACAGAATCACGTTCAGCGATGACAGAATCTTTAACAACAAGATTGTTTTCCAGAAGGGCAACTCGTGCCATCAGGGATTGTGTCGAAAAAGAGTAGTTTTTTTGCTGATCGTTCATGCACGAATATACGCTGAAAACCCATATAATACAAGGGTTTTAGCGTATATTTTATCCTGAAAATCAATTAAATTTATACCGTTTTTTCCGGCTCATTTTCTGAAAGGAAAGTCCTTCGAGAAGCATCAAAAGCTCTTCTCTTTTCATTTGTTTCGATGACTCGTTATGGGGTGTAAGGGCATACCGTCCCCGTTCTAATCGCTTGTAAAAAAGGGCAAATCCATCGCCGTCCCAATACAGAAGTTTGATGTGGGTGCGGTTTTTATTCAGGAAAATGAAAACATCGCCCGATACGGGGTCTTTTTTCAGGTGATTCCGGACAATTCCTGCCAATCCATCGAACCCGTTTCGGATGTCGATGGCGCTGCAACACAAAAAGTATCGCAGGTTTGCACTCAGCCCAAGCATCTATCCATAGATTCTCAGGCACAAACCGCCAGGGAAAGTCAGTACAGCCTGTGGCTCCGGAGTTGGCAATCCGACTGGCCGATTTTCAACTTCGGGCAAAGGTCTGGCTCCTGGTTGCTGGACAATTTCTACAAACCCAGAATAATCATCAGCAGACATGTCCGTTTCGCGCACTTTGCGAACCCAATACTCAAATTTACTCTTCGATATCCCCGCCGATTGGGCATACGCACCTTTGGTCATCGAACTCAGTTTCCACCGGGCAACGCTGGCAAACATTTCAGCTTTCTTTTCATGTAACATCATACCTAATTCTTTTCATGCAAAGCTAGCCAACCCTATACTTTACAAAATATGGTCGCGCTGGGGTGAATACCGCTAGACAAAGGAATAATCCATATTTTCTACATTCTTTCGCGATCAAATCAAAAGCATCTAAAGGTTTAGCTTCGAAATACTCATCTTTCACATTCTTGTTTAGATATCGATGAGCCTCATCCATGAAAATAACTACAGGACCCAATTTAAAATTACCAGCTAAAGCCTTTCTCAACATTAACTGTCCAATTGCGTTAACTAAAATTTCTCTTACCTGAAAATCTGGTGTAACATTATTGAATGATAGCCGAAGAAGTTGTTCTTTTCCTTGAAAATAATTTTCTAAACTATTTGTGATTTCATTTTGATCGTCCCTTTGTTTATTAAATCCAAACAGATTAGAAAAATCGCCATTCCCAATTAAAGATCTTGTCCTAAGAATTAGACTCACACAATGATTTAATTGAGTATCCTGTCGTGTACCCCACTTATTGGGGTCTGTCTCCCAAACACACTCGTTAACTAATTGAATATCCAGTTTTTTAATATCAAAATCCGCATCCGGCTTATCAATCTCGTTAATATATTTTGAATACAAGCGATTAAATGGCCGTGTAAGTTGATTCTGTTTTATAATGGTTCCATTATTGACGCGAATTTCTTCTTTGGTATCTTGATTAATTTTGATTGTATAACCATTTTCGCTTTTTTCAATATCCTCATCTTTTCCAATCATCTCACTCAATACTCTAAAAACTTTAAGTGATTTAATAGCTTCTAATAGTTTGGGTGCTTGTACTTGTCCTCCTGGCTTTAGCAAAATCATTAAATCATTTATAGTTAGACTTGAAAAGTGAAAAAAGGAATCATGCCCAAAAATTAATGTTTTCCCATTAAGGTTTTCATACTCTCCCGTTGCATCAATCAATATTACCTTGTTATCCGTTTCTTTTATTATTGACTCAATTAATTTTGCTACTGTCCAACTTTTTCCACCACCAGTTGTACCTACAACTGCACAATGCCGTCCAAAGAGAGCATTCAATGAAACCTTACATGTAGCATCATTTGAGGTAAGTTTTCCAATTTCGGCATAAACATTATCGAGTTCGTTTTCTTTTTTACCGAACTCTTCTACATAGGACTCTATTTGTTCATCAGAACAAGCATAAACCTTTGCTCCAATTGACGGATATTTTGAAACTGTTTTCTCTGTTTTTTCCGGATTAAACACACTAAAACTTAACAAAAGTTCAGCTTTTCCCGATGGATGGAATTCAGTATCTTCATGATGGATCGCTTTTTCATTAATCTCAATCCGTTCACTATTCGGCAAGTTTAATTCAATGATTCGGGCTAAGAATCCATATTCTTCTCCTTCAATCACCACAAAGTTTCCAACATTTCCACCTGCATAATGAGTCCCTTCATGGAGAAACTTATCCAGCAAATTCGATGATGGAAAATGAATCTTGACATACTGAGGAGTCACCTCATTGATATAGCCCAGAAAATAATTATGGCTGAATGGTGTCATTATTGTCTCGTTTGATGTATGTTTTGTTTTCTGGGTAATTCTTAGTGAATTCACTAAATGTGTCAAACAGGATTGTTACCTTTCGTTTAACTTCCATTTTTTCAACACACTCAAAGAATTGTTCAAGATGCATTGTTTCTATTTTCTCATTCCCATTATAATTAACAATAACCAAATGAAATCCAGGATTCTGAGCAACCGCTTCAATGATTACATTCTGAATATGTTTATCCTGAAATCCAAATCCTATTACAATAAGTAAGGTTTCTTCTTTTCGCAATACCTGCTGAAACCTCGACATCATCTCAAAATATGGTTGTTCGTATGAACTCTCATATTTTTCAGAAGCAGGATAAATAATTAATGGAGAGTCCGTCTTTTCTTTCTGAATTATTCTGGCGTCTGAAACTCTTTCCCAGTTTAATGATCCATGTAGCTTGTATAATTGTAATACTTTTGAGACGAAACTCTCTTCTTGCTTAATTCGGGTCTTTTCCCTATGAACAATATCGTAATCAAAATAGCTCCCGGAAAATTCACGTGGATGTGTAAAGGAAAAACCATCTATAACAATAAATCCCCCCTCGTTTGCAGCCTGTTCAAATAGAGTATCATAGTTCGTGGTAAAAAGCTGAACTCTAGGGTCACTCGGTTTTCTTGCGGTTATTTTATCTAAAAAAGTCTTGTGTGGAGAAGGTACGGATTTGTCTAGTTGAAGATCGCACGCATTCTTAATTTTTTCTTCTAATTTCTTTTTTAGTTCATCAATCGTTGTTTTCTTTTTTGCTTCTGCTATTTTTCCATACAATATGATGTAAGAAAGCAGTCCCTCAATATCCTTACCCGAAAAAAAATCTTTGTTTTCAATACCCGCTATTTCTTCTTTGAAGGCATTTATTTCATTTTCACAAAAATTCCATAATTCATCACGGGTTTTACCTTTACCATCACCATTGTCTAAAGACGTTCCTGCTGCAGTTAAAATCACAAGATTTTTATAGTGTGTTCTAAAAAATTCAGCATAGAATCTTTTCTTTAAATCCTCTGCAGTTTGTTTTGAGTTTCGATTATCTCCTTCTTCCTTTGATTTTTTTAAGCCATTAACAAAGCAATCGTTGTCATTGTAGGCAATTGATTTACCCCCGCTTTGCAAGAGTATGTACTTGGTATCTTCTTCCATTATTTCTGGTTTTTTATAAATCACAAAGACTATTTTCTTTTTCAAAACCTCACTCCCGTCACCCCTTCATAATCGCCACCGTCTTTACACTCACATTGTTTTTTATCCTGCCACCACTTCAATAATCTTACTCGTATCAATCCCTAAAATATCTACCACTTTTACCATTACCTTGTACTTTCCGGGCTGTTTGTACTCATGGGCAATGCTGGTAAATTCGAGCGCTGGGGTCTTCTTGGTTCGGAAACTTTGCCATTCGTTTTCGAATAAGTAGTTGCCTGTCCATTTTTCTTCTACAGTGGAAACATCTCCTGCTGCTGTCGAAGCATCGGTTGCTGAACCTGTCAAAGCATCGCCTACTGAGCCTGTCGAAGCATTGCGAACTTTTATAATTTCAGGTTTGCTCAAATAATCGAAATCTATTGCCCAGTAGTCAATCCAGTCGTACCAGTTTTGGGTAAGTATGGTTTTGCTGATGATGCCCAAATCCGATTTTTCCAATTTTAAAATCTGTCCATCTTCAATAATCACTTTCGACCCTTTTCGCATACTTTGTTGTATTTCCTCAACATCGTCTTGTGTATAGTGGGTTACAAAGTCAGTCAGTTCAACGGTAATGGTTTTTCCTTTGGTTTTTATCTTGGCATCCAAATAAGCCACATCGAAAAAGCGGGCCTGACCTTTATCGACGGCGCGTTTATCGAAAATATCTTTCGGAATATATTTCAGCGTAATGGCAACGCCTTTTTCTTTTAGCTCCTGAATAAATTGTGGCGTTAAACCCATTTCAAATTCAAAACCAAGTACGTCAACCTGGGTATAGAGCTTGGTGCGGCATTCTTCAAAAATATCCATCAAACGGGTTTGGGTTACCGGAACATCCAATGGACCAACATTTACAAAACGGCCAGCTTTGCTTCCGTGCAAACAGCCCCCTCCATCTCCCCCAAAAGGGGAGAGCCGCTTCGCCTTATAGGCTTCGAGTATCAGGTTGATGTACAATTCTTCCTTTTGTTGCAAAGCACCGTTGGTAAGGTCGTCCATAAAAAACTGGCGCTCGTATTTGCCGAGATTAAGCAACTCAAATGCCCTGAAATCTTTCCCGGTACTTTGCAATTCGCGCTGTACGCCAATTAAACGTTTGCGGGCAGTGTGGATTGAAAACCTACCCAAATCGGTGGTTATCCATTTCCTACCCAACTTTTCGGCCACTGCTGCCGTGGTTCCGCTACCACAAAAGAAATCAGCAATTAAATCACCTTCGTTGCTACTGGCCTTGATTATGCGCTCCAAAAGTGCCCATGGTTTTTCCGTTGGATATCCTGTCCTTTTGATCCCATCATTCGGAAATCTTTGTGCAATAGCCATTTCCCACCAATCTTCAGGAATTTTACCCTCATTTAATTCGTAGTTATCTGCGATGAAGCCAGACCCACGAAGACCATCTTTAAAATTATCTTTAGTCTTTTCACTATGAGCCATACGAATATCATTGTCATTAAAAATCCACTTTTCCGATTTTGTGTACCAAATAATATTGTCATGCTTTCTATTAAATTGCCTCATTCCTGGTGAACCAGGACCTTGATAACACCATATAATTTCATTTCTAAATTTTTCTTTGCCGAATATATCATCCAATAATAATCTCATTAATGCTGATTTTTTCCAATCAATATGCACAAAAATACTCCCATCCTCTGTCAATAAATTGTGCATCAATTTTAGTCGTTCATACATCATGGTCAAATAAGAAGAATCACCTTTGCCCCAGGTATCGCGGTAGGCAATTTCCTCAATAATGCTTTGTGTTTTCTCAGCAGTTTCATCACCAATTTGAATTTCAAAACCAAAGTCGGCGCCAACGGCAAAAGGAGGGTCAATGTAAA
>Ga0351854_1039_pt1 | contig 11484 bp, 5 predicted proteins | sample BONcelHFGM3001C9_FD_206793 | JGI IMG/M metagenome (GOLD analysis project Ga0351854, IMG submission 206793) | Enriched cells from coal bed in the Powder River Basin, Montana, United States - BONCAT cells FGM rep2 HSBNCT.FGM.300.1.C9 ...
TTTTATGATTTTAAAAGGCAGATTCATGTTTTTTTCGGAGGCGGGCAGCATGCGCGCGGCGCGCAGGCCCGCCGCGCGCAGGGGCGCGGGCACGCGCCGGTACAGGCCGTGCAGCTTGTGCGCCTGGTATGTGGGGTAGCCCGCGAACAGCTCGTCGCCGCCGTCGCCGCTGAGGGACACGGTCACGTGCCGGCGCGTGAAGCGCGAGAGCAGGTACGTGGGCAAAAGCGAGGGGTCGCTCAGGGGCTCGTCCAGGAGGTCGAAAATGCCGGGCAGCAACTCGAGCGCTTTTTTCAGGGACAGGCAGTCCTCGTGGTGGTCGGTGCCCAGGGCCTGGGCCGCGCGGCGCGCGTGCGCGGATTCGTCGAAGCTGGGCTCGTCGAATCCGATGCAGAAACTTTTAATGTGGGGCGAGAACCGGGCCGCGCAGGCCGTGGTGGTGGTGGAGTCCAGGCCGCCGCTGAGGAACACGCCCAGGGGCACGTCTGCGATGAGGCGCAGGCGCACGGCGTCCAGAATCAGTTCGCGCAACTGCTCGGCGGCCTCGTGTTCGGAGATGCGCATGGGCGGGTCCGCGGGCGGGTCCCAGTAGCGGCGCACGCGCACGGTTCCGTTTTTATAAATAAGCTGCTCGCCGGGCGCGAGTTTTTTAATGTCCCGGAATATGCTGCGCGGGGGCGGGATGTATTCATAGGTGAGGTACTGGTTGAGCCCGAACGGATCCATGGCGCGGGACACGCCCGGGGCGGCCAGCACGGCTTTGGCTTCGGAGCCGAACACCAGGCGGTCCGGCAGGGGCGCGTAGTAGAGCGGCTTGATGCCGATCCGGTCCCTTGTGAGCAACAGGGTGCGCGCGGCCGCGTCCCACACGGCGATGCCGAACATGCCGTTGAGGTGGTCCACGAAGTTTTCCCCGAATTCCTCGTACAGGTGGGGAATGACTTCGGTGTCCGAGCGTGTGTGGAACGTGTGGCCCTTTTTTTCGAGGTCTGCGCGCAGGGTTTGAAAGTTGTATATTTCGCCGTTGAACACCACCTGCACGGAGCCGTCCTCGTTGCCCATGGGCTGGCGGCCTGTGGACAGGTCGATGATGGACAGGCGGCGCATGCCAAGCGCCGCGCACGCGTCCGAGAACACGCCCTCGTCGTCGGGTCCGCGGTGGCGGATGGTGGCGCACTGGGCGCGCACATCCGCGGCCCGGTCCGGCCCTGGTTCCCTGCTCACGATGCCGCAAATTCCACACATGGTTTCATATTGTACAGCAAACGCGCGGGGAAAAGAATCCGTTCCGGCGCGGGGCGCGTGTTTTTGACAAACGCCGCGCCGCGCCGTAGAATCGGATCACTATGTCCCGGCGCATACGCGTTCTGCGCGTGCAGCACAGCCTTGTGGAGCCCACGAATCATGCGCTCCTTGATGAACTCCAAAAATTTCCGGATCTGGAAGTGCGTGCGCTGTGTCCGGCATGGGGCATTGAGAGCGGCAACCGCCGGGAGATACAGGAATCAGCGCACGAGGATATCACGGTGGCGCGCACGTTGCTCACCTCGCATTACGCCACCACGTTTTACGTCGAAAAATTCGGCGCCATGATCCGGCGGTTCAAGCCGGACATCATCAGTGTGCAGGAAGAGCCGTGGTCGCTGGCCATGGCCCAGGCCATGGCTTTGCGGCGCATGTCCGCGCCCAATGCGCATCTCGTGTTTGCATCGGCTCAAAACATTTTGAAAACGTATCCCTTTCCTTTTTCCGTGATTGAACGGGTTGCATTTCGCACCGCGGCCGGCGGGTTCGGGTGCTGCGAAGGAGTGCAGGACGTTGTCCGCGCCAAGGGGTTCGCCGGACCGTTCGAAGTGGCGGCCATGGGCTTGAACCCTGAATTGTTTGCATACACCAAGCACGGCGCTGTGAATGCGGGCGGCGATTTCGTGATGGGTTATGTGGGCCGGCTGATTGAGGCGAAGGGCGTGTTCACGCTGCTGCGCGCACTGGCCCTGGTGCGCGGCCCGGTGCGGCTGGACATGCTGGGCGGGGGGCCGGCGCACGATGCGCTGCTCAAAGAGGCGGCCGGGCTGGGCGGGGCGGGCCGGGTGCGGATTCTCGATCCCGTGCCCCATGCCGGGGTGCCGCGGGTCATGAAAGAGTTTGACGCGCTCGTTGTTCCCTCGGAAACCACGCCCACGTGGAAGGAGCAGTTCGGGCGTGTGATTGCCGAAGCGTTCAGCATGGGCCTGCCGGTGGTGGGCTCGGATTCCGGCGCGGTGCCGGAGGTTATCGGGGATGCCGGGCTTGTGTTCCCGGAGCGGAACCACAAGGCTCTGGCGGCTTGCCTTCAGTCCCTTATTGACAATCCGGAGCTTCTTCGGGATCTGTCCGCCAAGGGGCGCGCCCGGGCCATGGAATTATTCACCTGGCGCAAGCTGGCGCAGCAGACGCGGGACCTGTTTTTGAAAATCATGGGCCCGTGACCGGAATGGCATAGCGCGGCCGTGCGCGCCGCGGGGCGCGCGCATATTATTTCCCAAGTTCACAAAGGATATCCGTGACATCACGCAGAACGCGGTCCAGGGTGAAGCGCTCCAGGGCGCGCGCCCGGCCGGCGGCGCCCATGGCCGCGCGCCGGCCTGGGTCGCTGAACAGAGCTGACAGCTCCCGCGCCAGCGCCTTGTCGTCCCCGGGGGGGAAGAACACGCCCGTGCGGCCCGGTTCGATGATTTCCAGGGGGCCGCCGTGTTCCGCGGCCGCCACGGGTTTTTCAAGCAGCATGGCTTCCACGATGCTGCGGCCGAAGGATTCCGGCTCGCGGGACGCCTGCACATACACGTGCAGCAGGGCGATAAGGTCGTAGATGTCGGAGCGGTGGCCTGTGAAGATCACGCGGTCCTGCACGCCTGCGGCGCGGGCCATGCCGCGCAGTTCATCAAGATAGGATGCGCGATAATACAGGGCGCCGCCGGCGATGAGAAACCATGCGTGCGGGATTTCGGGAGCGATGCGCGCGGCGGCGCGAATGATTGTGGGAATGTCTTTGAGCGGGTCCAGGCGGCCGGCCGTGCCCGCGATCAGGGCATTGTCCGGCAGGGTGAACGCGCGGCGCAGGGCCGCGGGGTCGCCTGTGGCGCGCACGGCGTCCGGGTCCAGCCCGTTGTACACCACGCGGCAGTCCGGGTGATTGCGAAACGGGGCTGCGGTGAACCATGAGTTGCAGATCACCGTGCGCGCCAGGGAGCGCGCCAGGGTGGTGATAAACGCGCGCGCTGGTTTTGCGGCGTGATAATCGCGCACATGCCACAGCGCGGGGATGTGCGCGCGGTGCCCGGCCAGGCCGCCCAGGATGTGCGCTTTGGCCGAGTTGGTGTAGATGAGTGCGGCGTGTTCCTGCCCGGCCAGGCGGGCCAGGGCGCGCACCACGGGCTGTGCGGCCAGGGCGCGGCGCACGCCCTGCACGGCGCGCGCCGGGTTCAGGCCCAGGTCGCCGCGTGTGGCCTCAAGCACATCCGGGGGCGCGGGAATCACGTGCGCGGCCACGCCCGCGCTGCGTGCGGCGTCCACCAGGGGCCCCTGGGCCAGGCTGCACAGCATGGGATGCACGCGCGCGCGGTCCAGGTGCTGCAGGATTTCGAGCAGGCTGCGTTCCGCGCCCCCGAATTCGGCGGCGTGGGTTACGAATAATGTGCGCACGGGCTTCAAAAGAATCCGCTTCTCCCGGGTTTGGTTCTCAAGGCAATCATACTCCAAAGCGGCCCGGGGCGGCAAATGCGTGTTCGGGGCGGCGCGGCCTTGTGTTGAATCGAATCTGTAATAAAGATAAAATGCAGGCAAGACTGAACCGTGCGGAGTTGTGCGCGTGCGGTAGCCCTGGAGGCCCTGATGCGTATTCGACACATATCCCCGCTTGTCCTCGCGATCCTGCTGGTGCTGATGTTGGGCGCGGCGTCGTGCCGCAACCGCACGGACCGCGTGCGCCAGGACAGCGGATTGTATCCCATGGTGGAGAACGGCAAGGTGGGATATATCAATGGCAAAGGCAAAGTGGTGATCAAGCCGGAGTTCGATTTGGGCGGAGATTTCTACGAGGGGCGGGCCGTGGTGCGCAGGGGCGGCGAATATGGATTTATCAATAAAAAGGGCAAGGAGACAATCAAGGCGCAGTATGCGGATGCGGCGCATTTTTCCGATGGCCTGGCCGCGGTGAGCAAGACAGACGGCGGCAAGGTCCGCTGGGGCTATGTGGCAAAGAATGGCAAAGAAGTTATTCCGTGCCAGTACAAGGCCGTGGGCCTGTTTTCGCAGGGTCTGGCGCCGGCGGTGTCGGGCAGCAAGTGGGGTTACATCAACCGGGACGCCGCATCTGCCGTGGAGTCGAATTATGATGCCGTGGGACCGTTTTACCAGGGGCTGGCGCGCGTGAACCTTGGGGGGGATTACGGATTTGTGAACCGCAAGGGGCGGCTTATTGTGAACCCGCAGTTCGGCGCGGCCATGAATTTTTCCGAGGGCCTGGCCGCGGTCATGCGCGACGGCCGGTGGGGGTATATCGACGACGTGCGCAATTTCGTGATTCCCCTGCAGTTCCGCGGGGCGCGCAGTTTCTACCAGAGCCTGGCCGCAGTGCAGGTGGGCAACAAGTGGGGCTATATCAGCAAAAAGGGGCGCCTGGTGCTTCAACCCAGGTATGAGCGGGCCGGGGATTTTTCCGAGGGCCTGGCCATGGTGCAGATGAAAACCGAGCAGCAGAAAAATGAAGAAGCCCAGTGGGGCTATATCAACCGCAAGGGGCAGGTGAAAATCAAGCCGCAGTTCGATTTTGCGGATGTTTTCATTGGCGGCCTGGCGCGTGTGGCCACGTTCACCAGGGACGGCAGTGTGCGCTTCGGATACATCAACAAAAAAGGCAGGCACGTGTGGGGCCCTGTGGAGTACACCAAGCCTGCGGACATCGCGGCGGTCAAGGAAATCATGGCCGGCGCCGGGCTCTACGAAGAAGTGTACTGACCCGGCGGTCGCGGTCCCGGTTTTTTTCCGTCCGATGATCTCAATTCCCCAATTTTGTTACTACCGGGAGCACATAATATTTCCATTTGAGGCTGAAGTGCTATTTCGCACACTGTGTCGCCCCGAGAAAGCCCTCCCCCTTCCCATAAATCCACCCATGACATCCTGTTCCCTGGATTCCGGGTTTCTGCCCGGAATCACGAGATGATCGCGAATGATGCAATTTTCATAGAATGAGGAATGCCGCTGATTGGAAGTATATTTCGCTCTTCTTAGGAAAACTTTATTGACCATCATCGGCGTGATCCTGTTTTTGCGCACGGGCTGGGTTGTGGGCCACAGCGGGCTGCTGGGCGCCATGGTCATCATCGTGCTGGCGCACATGGTGACAATCGCCACGGGCCTGTAAGCGCCCCTGGATCCGCTGATCGTATCCGTGTCCCTGTGGTTTGCCCTGTCCGTGCTGGCCTACAGCGGCGCGGAATATGCATTCGATTAGGGCGAAAAGATGTTAAGCTTTTTTTGAATGTGATTTGCAATAAAAAAGGCCCGGCGTAAAACGCCGGGCCTTTTGAAGTCTGTATAAAGAATCAATTGATAATCAGATAGTTGAACGGATAGTTTGCTCCCGCATTTGCGCCGCTGAGCGTGCAGGCGTCGAAACTCACCCCGGCTATCTTGTTGGTCACGCGCAGGCCGCCGAACGTGTCGGTGCCGCCCGCGGGTGTGAGCATGATGATGCTCGCGCCGGAAACCGCGCCCGTGTTCACTGTGAAGCAGGAAGTGCCGCCGGCAATCGTGGCTGTCCCCGCCACATTAGTGTCCGGGATTACGATTTTGCCGTTGTTCAAGACCACGAATTTTTCCGTGCCCGCGGAACTGAGGCTCATGAGCTTGCCGTTGCCGGAGTGGTTGCCGCCGTACAGGGCGCTGTTGCCGTTGGCGCTGTTTGAAGTGGCGTAGACCGTGGCCGTGGCATTGGCGTTATTTGAGATTTCCGCGAGGATAGCCGGCGCATCGTTGCCGTATTTGGTCACTTGCAGGGCATAGGCCGAGCCGCTGTCGGCATTGGAGGAAATTTTCACAGCGGGCTTGGACGATGTGTTGTCGGTTGTGGTGAGGATGGCTGCGCTGCCGCCCACGCCTGTGTGTTCCACGACCAGGCCCTGGCCGCCCACGATATCCGAGTCCGAGGTTACGAACAGAGTGGCCGTGGAATGGCCTGTGTCCGTGGTTTTAAACATGCCCGCATAACTGCCCTGGCCCGACTGGAGCACGGACAGGCCCATGCCGGCCGCGTTGTTCGAGGACGTGAAAATGGAAACCGTTGACGTGGCGAGGTTGTTGCCTGTGGATTCAAACCGTGCGGCTTCACTGGACAGGTTGCCTGTGTGCTGCACATACAGGCCGCGGCCGCCCGAGAGCATGGCCGCGGTATTGATTTGCACCACGGCGTTCTGGTTATTGGTGTCTGAGTTGGTGAACAGGGCTGCGGGGCCGCCCGTGCCCGTGTGGTCCACTTCCAGGCCCTTGCCCCCGGCTGTTACGGATGATGTGGTGATGTAAACCGAGGCTGTTGCGGATGGTCCCATTGTCTGGAAATAACCGGCGTGGCCCGGGCCCGCGTTGGAGGCTTTGACGGATGGATTGCTGTTGCCGCCGCTGGTGATAATGAACTGGGCGGGAGCGCCCTGCGTGCCGGGGTTGTTGATATAGATACCGTTGGCATTGCCGCCGGTGGCAGTGAATGCGGTCTGGCCCGCGATGCTGGCTGAGGATACGTATTGCGTAGCCAGGGTGTCGCTGGCGTACAGGGTTCCGCTGGCGTACACGCTGCCGAGGCGGTCCACCACGAACATGGGATTTGCGCCGTTGCCCATTTTGATCAGGTTGCCGGCGGTGCCGGCGTGGTCGCCGCCCAGCAGGGCGCTGTCGGGGCTGGTGCTTGTGGATTCGATATACACTGTGCTTGTTGCCATGGCCGGTGCCGAGCTTTTGAAATAACCCGCATGGCCGTCGTTTTCGTTCACGCCGTATATGCCCACGCCGTTGCCGGTGTTGACTCCGTACACGCCAAAGCCGCTCGCATTGGTGTTTTCCGCGTAAATCGTGGCTGTTGCGCCCGGATGGAAAGCATATATGGTGGATTCGTCATTGCCCGCGCCCGTGTTGGTGAAGCTGCCCGCGTGGCCGCCGCCCGTGACACTGGCGTTATTGATGGCGACCACGCCCATGCCGTTGGCCACTCCGGACGTGTTTTCCACATATAGAGCGGCGGTTGCGCCGGATGTGATGAATGTGCCCGCGCGACCGCTGCCGGAATTTTGAACATCGAGTGTGCCCGTGGCGCTGGATGCGTTGATCACAAGGGATCCGGTCATGGTGTCGCCTGTGTCGTTCACAAAGCTGCTGCCCACGGTGCCTGTTGCCACCGGGTCCCAAGTGCCCGCGGAGTTTTTGAGTTCGATGACGCCCGCGTTGTCACGGAATCCATATCCGCCTGATCCGGAAACGCTTCCAAAATTCATGTATCCGCTCGTTGAAACAAGCGTTCCAGTTGCAGCGATGGCACCTCCAACATCAAGCGTAAATGCAGGTGTGGGGTTTGCAATGCCAACCTTCCCGTATGTTCCAATTCCAGAAGCTGGTCCAACAAAGAGAGTTGGAACAGTGCTATTGAACCCAACCATAAATGATTTAGCTGTATTATTAACTAAGAAATTGGAAGCATCCACACCTTCGCCAATTACTGTAGTGTTATCAAATGCCCCTGCCCGAACAAAATGTCCAAGAGCAAAAGAATACAATCCATCTGCTTCCGCTATTCTTCCAAGTGCCATAGAGAATTGACCAGTGGACGTTGCACCTATGCCGATGGCAGTTGAATAATCACCAAGTGCGACCACTTGATCTCCCATAGCACGAGATGATAAGCCCGCCGCTCTCGATTTATACCCACTAACAAATGAATAAGAACCATCTGCAACATTTAATGTACCAACAGCCGTAGAACCAGTTCCATTTGTTGTTGTTTGGTAACCTAATGAAGAGGAATAATTCCCGGATGCAATTGCTGTTTGACCAATGGCGGACGAGGCTTCTCCAGTTGCCTGTGAATTATATCCCATAGCAGATGAATATAAACCAGAGGCTTTAACTTGATAGCCTGCTCCGAAGGAATACCCGCCAACATTAACATCATCCCATATCGGAGCTACACCCCTACCTGCTCTGAATGCAGATTTTGAAGCGTCCCAAAACATGTGGTCTCCTGTCCCACCGCTTTGAGTTCCATAAAAGTTGATATCAAAGCCTTCTGCGCCTGTATTGCTCCCAATTTGCATTGTGCTGCTCGCGTAGATTGCTCCTGAATTGTCAATAAAAAACCTTCGATTGCCATTTAGCATCAACTTGAACATAGGTCCTGATCCGGTCTGGTTCCCTCCAAAAAGCGTGCTGTTGGCGTCGTTACTCGCGGATTGGGCATAGACCGTGGACGAGGCATGGGCGATATTGGATGTGATAAATACCCCTGCGCTGTCCCCAGTGCCGGTGTGCTCTACGCGCAGACCGCTGCCGTTTGCAGCATTGGAGTTTGTCGTAATCATAATGGTATCCGTGCCGCTTGCCGCATTGGTGTTTGTAAACAGGGCCGCATGGCCGACGACGGATGTGTTTTCCACATACAGGCTGGCCGTGGATGATGGGGTGCCAATGACCAGAGAGCCGGTCATGGTGTCGCCTGTGGTGGCCACGCCCCCGCCCACGCCTGTGAGCCCGCTGCCGTCGCCGAAGAACGTGCCGCTGGCGTACACGTTGCCTGCGCCGTCCACGAACAAGGTGCGGTTGGCGCCGGACCACAGGTCCACAAGGTTGCCGCCCACGAGATCGCCGAAGAGCAGGGTGCCGAAGGCGTTCTGGTTTGAGAGCTGCAGGGTGGCTGTTGCGCCGTTGTTGACCAGGTGAGCGGCGGGCGCGCCGTTCAAGTGAGACACGTACAGAGTGGTGGTGCTGAAATCATTGCCTGTGAAGTTTGCGGTGACGCCGGTCGGGGCTTCGGCGTAAAGGTACTGGAAGGGTACGCCGAAATTGAGTGCGCCGGAAGCGAACAGATTGCCCTGATCATCCACAAAGAATTTGCGCTGCCCGCCGGCCTGTAAATCCACGAGGTCGCCGGCATTGAGGTCGCCGAAGAGCAGAGTGCCGAAGGCGTTCTGGTTGGAGAGCAGCAGGGTGGCCGTTGCGGCGTCATTTTTAAAGTGGGCCGCGGGCCCGGTATTAAGATGTTCCACGAACAGAGACACCGTGGCCGCGTCATTGCCGGTGAAGTTGCCCGCGGGGCCGCTGATGGAGTTAGCGTACAGGTTGGGGAAGGGCGTGCCGTAATTGAGTGCGCCGGAAGCGAACAGATTGCCCTGGCTGTCGACATAGAACCTGCGCCCTGCCGCGGTATTAAGATCCAGCAGGACGCCGCTGCCGGCGGACAAATCGCCGTATATAAGCGTGCCCGCGGCGTTGGCGTTTTCGAGAACCAGGCTTCCGGTGGCGCCGGAAATGGCGATATGAGCGCCTGGGCCTGTGTTGCCGTTCATGATGTAGAAAGCATCCGTGGCCGTGTTGGCCAGGATATTAAGCGGCCCGGTCATGGTGTCGCCGGCTGTTTGCACGCCGCTGATGCCGGTGAGGTTGGAGCCGTCGCCGTAGTAAGTTGTGGCGCTGGCGTATGTTGGGTACAGTTCGCTGGTTCCCACAGTGACGGCGCCGCTGAACGTTCCGGTGGCCGCGTTGATGGTGCTGCTGGCGAACACGCTGCCGGTACGGTCCACAATGAATTGCGGTGTTGACCCATCGTGGAAATACATGAAATTTCCGGCGGCGCCTGTATGGCCGCCGCTGATCAGTGCGCTGGACGGCGAGTTGCTGTTGCTGACAATATTTACCGTGCCCGTGGCGTGGGCAATATTTACGGTTTCAAACCGGCCGGCGTGGCCGGTGCCCCCGTTGTTAATGGCTGCGAGGGCATTGCCCGCAGCGGTGCTTTCCGCATATACGCCATTCCCTGCACCCATGGCTGATCCGTACACGCCGTGGCCATTGCTCGTGTTCAGTCCGTACACGCCGGATCCTGTGCTTGAGTTCTCGCCGTGTATGCTGTACGCTCCGGCTGCTGTGCTTTCCGCATAGACCGTAGACGTTGCGTTTGTGCCTGTAAAATGGGCGGTGTGGCCGCCGAGCGTGTTGTTCACTTCAAACGAGTTTGTGGCGCTGTTGGCGTTAATGACCAGGGAGCCGGTCATGGTGTCGCCTGTGAGGGCCACCTTGGTGGTGTCGCTGGCGGTAATGCCTGTGAGGTTGGAGCCGTCGCCGTAGTAAGTTGTGGCGCTGGCGTAGGAATCGAGATCCAGAGAACCGCTGGCGAACACGTTGCCGGTGTGGTCCACCACAAACGAGGGGTTGCCGCCGGTATTGAGGTTGATGAGGTTTCCGGCAGCGCCCGTATGATTGCCTCCGAGCAGGCTGCTGGCGGGGTCGTTGCTGTTTGTGGTAATGAAGACCGTATCTGTGGCGTTGGACGTGTTATTGACAGAGAATTTCGCCGCCATTCCAACGGAACTGTTTTCACCCAGAACACCAACCCCGTCATTTGCGTGAGAGCCCCATACGCCCGCACCGCCGGAGCTTACATTTGTTCCGCGTACGCCCGCACCGGGCCCGTCCGTGCGGCCGAACACGCCGTGGGTGTTGACGTTGGCGCCGTTCAGCGCTTCGCTGTAGATGCCGGTGCCGGCAACGCTGGTATTGGCCACATACAGTGTGCTTGTTGCCGAGTTGCTCAATGCGTAAATCGTGGAACTGTTGTTTGCGGAATCGGTGTTTTCAAACGATGCCGCAAATCCGCCGCCCGCGCCGGCCGTGTTGCTGACCCCGAGCGAAGCCGTAGCGCTGCCCGTGTTCAACACCAGGGAGCCGCTCATGGTGTCGCCGGTGAGTAGCACCTTGGTGGTGTCGCTGGCGTTGACGCCTGTGAGGTTTGAGCCGTCGCCGTAGTAGGTGGTGGCGCTGGCGTAGGTTGGCGCGAGTTGCGTGCTGCCAACACCCAGGCCGCCCGAGAGCGTGGCCGTGGCCATGTTCATGGTGCCGCTGGCGTAGATATCGCCGTCATAAGTCACCACGAATGTGGGGTTGCCGGATGCATTCAAGTCGATGAGGTTCCCGGCTGTTCCGAAGTGGTCGCCGCCCATGAGGCTGCTGTTGGGGTCGGTGCTGGTGGTGGAAATATAGAGGGCGTCGGTGGCGCTGGCCGCGTTATTTACATTGAAACTGGCCGCGTAGCCTGTGCCGGAATTATTTACTGTGAAGGTGCTTGTGGCGCTGTTGGCGCCGATGGTGAGCGAGCCGGTCATGGCGTCGCCGGTGAGCATTACCTTGGTGGTGTCGCTGGCTGTGACGCCGGTAAGATTTGAGCCGTCGCCGTAGTAGGTTGTGGCC
>Ga0351854_1148_pt1 | contig 11403 bp, 10 predicted proteins | sample BONcelHFGM3001C9_FD_206793 | JGI IMG/M metagenome (GOLD analysis project Ga0351854, IMG submission 206793) | Enriched cells from coal bed in the Powder River Basin, Montana, United States - BONCAT cells FGM rep2 HSBNCT.FGM.300.1.C9 ...
CATCATCCGGCCATGCATTGAAAGTCGGTAAGATCAGCATGAAAAACAGTGTGAAAATCGTTTTGAGAGACATCAATCAATCCTTGGTTTTCTTGAAATAGCTTTTCAGATCTGGAAAGCTATAATACCATTTGCTTGCTTTTGTGAAGGATAAGTCCTTCATCTCATATCATTTGATGCATGGACTGGATCAGGGATTCCAGCTCTGGCTCATGAAAACAATACTGCATCGTCAAAAACGGCTTTCGAAATTCAATGATCCGGGATTTGACCGGTTTATTCAGAATAATCGCATCCTGCATGAGGCTGGCCAATGCCTTGAAATCATCTTCCTTCATACCGAAACGGGTCATTTCGGATACGCCCATCCGCAGATATCCGGCGGCGCTGAATCCCTCTTCATCCGGCCCTGCCTGATAATTGACAATGATGTGATTGTTCTCGAGATGCCGGGCAACCTCGGGCCCCCGTCCATATCCGACCTGAAGAATCACCTGGTGGGTCTGGGTAAAGGAAACCGATGGATCCCCTGCAACCCGGAAGCCGCAATCATGAAGGGCAACCGCAAAGGCTTTGGCATTGGCGATCACCTGCTGCTGGTATTCATCCTTGAATGTGTTCATTTCATATGCGGCCATCAGAAGTCCCAAAAGTGTACCCAGGTGATGGTTGCTGACACTGCCGGGAAAGGCCCGGCGTTCCACCGCTTCCCAGAACGGGTAACGCCAGTGCTCCCGAGTCAGGTTCGATGCAATGATCCCGCGCTGGGGACCAAAAAACGTTTTATGGGTCGATCCCGTCACCACATCCGCGCCTTCCTGAAACGGATGTTGAAACCAGTGCCCCACAAGCCCCAGCACATGGGCCATATCGACCATCAGAACACAGGGGATGTCCAGCGAATCCAGAATATGCCGAATCGCCTGAATCGGTTCCGGATACAACACCATGCTTTTGCCCAGAACAATCAGTTCGGGACGGTGCCGATCAATCAGTTCTGCCGCCGCATCAATATCGATTTTGAATGGATCATCGGCCAGAACCGGAAAATTGACCACCGCGGCCCTGTCTGTCCGGGGGTCACGGGCCACAAAATCCCGGAGTGCGCCCATGGGCTGGGCGCTGAGATGACCGCCCTTGATGATGTGATTGTTCATCACACATCTCATGCGGCGCTGTTCGGATTTCCGGTCCGCCTGATTCAGATAATCCACCAGTGCACTGAAGACCGTGACATTGGCCATCTGGCCGGAAACCGGACGAACCTCTACCTGGCAGCAGTCCAGATAAACCCGCATCTCTTCCTGAAGCAGGGACTCGACCTGAGCAATGAAATCAACTCCCTGATAATAAAAGACATCGGCCTGGCTGAAGGCCCGAACTTTTTTGTGTTCGGCATACCGGCCGCAGGGATCCAGAATCGACAGTATTCGGGTAACGGACGAGGATATCTGTTCGGAGGGAATCAGATTGATACATTCCTGCTGACGCCACCGGGTATTTTCAATCGCGGATTTGACAAGGGATAAAACAGCCTGTTTCCGGTTTTCAGTGGGGCGAACCGGCGTTTCTCCGGCATAAATTGTGTCAGAGGGAATGGGTCTTGCAATCGGCGGGGCTTCGCTTCGCAGATGATAGGGAACCACAATACCTTTTGACATTTTTCCCCGGATATCGATATTGATTGGATCGCCTTCGACCATGTGGCTGTCAAGCAGGGCCAGGCCTATGGAGCGCATGCCTTTTTCACCGGTCATGGTCGATAACAGTCCTTGCCCCATGCTTTTCCAGTATGGAACCATGGTTCCGCTGGTGATCGCACCAACCGGTTTACCGTCCTGATACACCGGGCATCCGGCACGGAGCACGCCCCGGTCTGTCAGGGCCACCGGCATGATCATTTTGGGAAGGTAATCGGTTTGAATCGCCACCCGGTCGATGATGGTCCGAAGGCATTGAAACTGTTGCGCCAGTGCGGAGCGGCCCACAAAATCGCCCTTGAGGCCGGACAGGCTGACGGCAAACCGGGAAAGCGGACTGGCAAATATGGGAATTTCAATTCCGTCGCCAGCCATACCCAGCTCATGACCATAAAGGGGCAGACAGGCTTCCAGTCGCAACGTGTCCCGTGCGCCCAATCCGGCGGGATGGGCCCCTTGATGAATAAGTTTGTTCCATATATTGACAGCCTGGTCCGCTTCCAGAATCAACTCAAAGCCCAGTGGTTCACCCGTATAGCCGGTTCTGGCGATCATGACTTTGGCCCCGTCCACGACAGCGATGCTCAGCCGGTTTTTCATGGGTTCCGGCAGATTTCCGGATTCCAGAACGGAATACAGGATGGCTTTTGACATCGGACCCTGAAGGCTGATCATGGCGGTTTCGGAGGTGATGTCCTGAATGGAAATATCATCGAAATGCGTCTGATATGTTGAAAAATGAGCCAGATCTTTTTCCCGGTTGGACGCATTCACAACCAGCATATATCCGTCCGGCGTAAACCGGTACAGATAGGCGTCATCCACAGCGCCTCCCGAGTTGTTTGGAATGAGGGTGTACTGGCTTTCTTCCGGCTCCAGTCCGGCCGCGTTATTGGTCAGGACATGCTGCAGGAAAAGCATTGACGGGCGTGAGCAGGCCCTGCCACGGTTGAGCGAGAAACTGTCCGGGCTGAACCAGCCCATTTTGGTCAAAGGCGTGGAGCATGAAGAAATCACACCGGATCAGTTCACCGGAACCTATTATGCCTATGATGTGGACAGAACCCTGATCCTGACCCGTCATCAGGGCCGCAATATTTTGATATCAATTGCGAAACAGGATAAACTTTCCGACGTCGGGAAAAAAGGACTGGTTGTGGGCGGGGATGAAAACTGGAACTATCTGTACTCAAACGATAAGGGGCTGAACAAGCCGGGCCTGGGTTGGGTCAGCTCTTATATGTATGGCGCCAGTTCCGTAATTGTTTTTGAAGAACTCGATTCCAGGCGGCCGCTGGTGAGATGCAGTGTGTTCAAATGGCTTCGGGCCGGATGGTCAGGCATCAATATGGTACAGAATCGCCATATTTATGCCGGCATGGAGCGCTTTGGCACCACTTTCCGTCAGGTTGTAGAATATCCGGCTCTGCCACCGTCTGAAGAGATGGCTCATGTCTTTCAGGGAATTCAGAGGCTGACCGTGGATGAGCTTCGGGATAAAACGCATCGCTATTTCAGCCTGCTTCGCGAAAAATATGGTCAGGATAAATCCGATGCCGGGAAATTCATCACCGGCCTGATCAATGACAGCGCCTATCTTTCCCAGTTGACACAGGCACAGATGCGATCGATCCTGGAGCTGGAATATCTGAAGCACATCATGGGAAAAACCCGAATTGTCAACATCGGCGATCTGATTTCACTGCCTTCGAACAAACGCGTTGGATAAACCGTCGCCCCAAAGGAGATACCCGTACCGACTGGTGGTAACGGCTCAAATGATGCTGGCGCCGCCATCCACGATTAACGTCTGTCCGGTAATAAACCCAGCGGCTTCCGAGCATAGAAACAGGGCAGGATAGACCACATCCATCGGTTCTGCCAGTCGTCCCATGGGAATGCCTTTGACAATTTGCTCATGTATTTCCGGGTTGGACCAGAATAGCTGACTGAACCGGGTTTTGACCATACCGGGAGCAACCGCGTTGACCTGAATATGAAACGGCGCCAGCTCATGCGCCATGACCCGCGTCATCATTTCGATGCCAGCCTTGGCCACGCCATAAATTCCCATGGCGGGTGCAGAACGATGTGCGGCAATGGAGGAGATACTCACGATTTTTCCGCTTTTCTGACCCCTCATGATCTGACCCGCTTTTCGGGAGCAGAGATACGTGGCATTCAAATTGGAATCGATGATTTTCTGCCACACACCGACATCTGAATCCACCAGACCGGTGATCAGATTCATACCGACATTGTTGATCAGCGCATCCACCCGCCCAAACCGCGCCATTGTTTTTTCAAACAGATTCTCCACCTCTTCGGGTTTGGCCATATGCGCCGGAATGGCGAGCAGGTCATCTCCGGCATTCAGATCCGCAGCCGCAGCCTGAAGCCCTTCGGCCTTTCTGGCACAGATCACCACTTTTGAGCCCTGGCTTAACGCGGCTCTGGCCAGTTCCAGCCCGATTCCCCGGCTGGCACCGGTAATGACAAACACGTTGTCCTTTAGATGAAAATTCAACAGATTCATGTCGGTTCCCCTTTTACCTTTCGTCAGATATCGCCGGGATGTGCACCTCAATCGGCCAGACGCCCAACTGTTCGAATTGATATCGTATCCGGTATTCTGTTTTTACCCATCCTGATTTTTAATCCATTGAAATACGGGTGTCAAAAAAAATGCACCATATTGTTTTCAATTCTGTATCACTTTCAGACCAATCCATTCATGAAGGGAGTTGCCCACGGGACATACACCATTTTTGGATCAATAAACTGTTCACGCGGTGTCCTGATATCAATTTCTTGAATTTTATTTGTGTATATGCGATAGATGGGCCTTCCAATCAGATACTTTCAGATTAAAATTTTGGCTGCGCTTTGGTGAAGGGATACGATATTGTCTGAATAGCCGGATATTCCCTGCGCAGCATCAACAGACCGATTTCAGGCGATGATTTTTTAAAAAAGGAATGTTTCGATTGATGGATGAAAAATACGAGCCCAAGGCCATAGAGGCCAGATGGCAGGCAAAGTGGAAATCGGCCAAACTGTTCAAGGTCCAAGAAAATCCTGACAAGAAAAAATATTATCTTCTGGAAATGTTTCCCTATCCATCCGGAAAAATTCATATGGGCCATGTCAGAAATTACACCATCGGGGATGTGGTTGCCAGATATAAGCATATGAAAGGCTATAACGTCCTGCACCCCATGGGATGGGATGCGTTTGGCATGCCTGCGGAAAATGCGGCCATTGCCAACAAAACCCATCCTGCACGATGGACTTATGACAATATCGTGGCCATGAAACGGCAATTGAAACAGATGGGGTTTTCATATGACTGGGATCGCGAAATTGCCACATGCATGCCGGAATACTATCGATGGGAGCAATGGCTTTTTCTGAAAATGTATGAAAAAGGCATGGCTTACCGGAAAGAGTCCTATGTCAACTGGTGTGAAACCTGTCAGACTGTTCTGGCCAACGAACAGGTCGAGGCCGGCATGTGCTGGCGATGCGGCAAGGCAGTCCAGCAGAAAAAACTGTGGCAGTGGTTTTTTCGAATCACGGATTATGCCGAAGATCTGTTGATTCATTGCGATCAGTTGCCCGGATGGCCTGAAAAAGTGGTCACCATGCAGAAAAACTGGATCGGTCAGAGTGTCGGCGCGGAAATTCAGTTCCCGGTTGAGAACACATCAGAATCGATCAAGGTGTTCACCACAAGACAGGATACGGTTTTTGGTGCGACCTTCATGTGTCTGGCCCCGGAACATCCCCTGGTTCAAAAGTTGTCAAGAGGCACCCCCCAGCAGGATCCGGTGGATGCGTTTGTGGAACGGATATCCGTGCAGGACCGATCCGCCAGAGGTCTGGAACGATATGAAAAGGAAGGGGTTTTCACCGGGGCATATTGCATCAACCCCTTGAGCGGGAAACGCATGCCGGTATATACTGCCAATTTTGCGCTGATGGGCTATGGAACCGGTGCCGTTATGTCGGTTCCGGCCCATGATCAGCGCGATTTTGATTTTGCACGCAAATATGGTCTGGACATCATTGTGGTGGTTCAGCCCGATGGCGCCGAATTGAACGCATCGGAAATGGGAGTGGCCTATCCGGGGGAAGGAACCATGATCCATTCCGGCGCCTTCAATGGTCTAAAAAGCACCGAGGCCCAAATAGCGATCGCAGATCATCTGGAACAGCATGGCATCGGCAGACGCACCATCAGTTACCGGCTTCGGGACTGGGGCATTTCCCGACAGCGCTACTGGGGCGCACCCATTCCCATGATCCATTGCCCGACCTGCGGCATTGTTCCCGCGCCCGAATCCGATCTGCCCATTCGGCTGCCCGAAGACGCCGGCCTTCTGGAAGGCGGACAGTCACCTCTGCCCTTTCTCGATTATTTTTCCCGCACCACCTGCCCCAACTGCAAGCGCGAGGATGCCAGCCGGGAAACCGATACCATGGATACCTTTGTGGAATCATCCTGGTATTTTGAACGATATTGCAGCCCGGACTGGGACAAGGGCATGTTCGATCCGGCTGCAGTCAATTACTGGATGCCGGTAGACCAGTATATCGGGGGCGTGGAACATGCCATTTTGCATCTTCTCTATTCCCGGTACTATACCAGGGTTTTACATGATCTGGGACTTGTTCATTTCAAAGAACCCTTTACCCGGCTTCTGACCCAGGGAATGGTCTGCAAGGAGACCATTCAATGTCCGGATCATGGCTTTCTGTATCCGGAAGAGGCCAGTGAGGGTCCTCCCCGTCAGTGCATGAAATGCGGTCAGGAGGTAGTTATCGGCCGCGTGGAAAAAATGAGCAAATCCAAAAAAAATGTGGTCGATCCCAACATTCTGCTGGAACGGTATGGCGCGGATACAACCCGGCTTTTTTGCCTCTTTGCCTCACCTCCGGAAAAGAGTCTGGAATGGAGCGAGCAGGGGGTTGATGGATCATTCCGATTTCTGAACCGTATCTGGCGGCTTTGTTGGACATGGTATCCCCATATTGCAGGGGTATCCGCCTGGTCCGGGAACATTAATGATTTGGATGGGGACCTGCGCCAGCTTGCCAAAAAAATCCATCACACCATTTATAAGGTTTCTACGGATATCGAAGACCGGTTTCATTTTAACACCGCCATCAGTGCCATCATGGAGTTGTCGAATCTGATGTATGGCATGGCACTGGAGCCGGTCTCGACGCTCAAACTGTCTGTTCTCAGACTTGCGGTCGAGACCGTAACGTTATTGCTTTCACCCATTGTTCCGCATATGTGCGAAGAGATATGGTCTGTCCTGGGATATTCCCAAAGCATCACCCAAACCCCTTGGCCTGCGTATAACCCGGAAGCCCTGACCAAAGACGAGCTGTTGATCGTGATGCAGGTGAATGGAAAACTGCGAAGCAAAATGACGGTTGAGGTGGATACGCCTGAAGAAACAATCAGGCAGATGGCGCTGAAGGATGAAAAGATTCAGAAATTTATTGAATCCAGACCGATCAGGCAAGTCATTGTGGTTAAAAACAAGCTGGTAAATATTGTGGTATAGACTTCCGGATAATGGTTTTATATATAGCTTTTATCATCAACACAATCCCTACTGCCTGAAGGAGGAACGGTGAATCGCCACAGACTGCTTATTTCAATAACAATGGTCATTCTGATGACATGTTTTTCATGTGCATATCAGTTTTCCGGAGAAGGACCGCTGCCTGCCGGAGTGACAAGTGTTTATATTCCGATATTTGAAAACCGGTCGGGTGAAATCGGCATCGAGAATTTTTTTACAGACGATCTGATCAATGAATTCATTCTGAAGCGAAAATCCGCGCTTCGCACCCAGGCAGATGCCGAAGCCACGATTACCGGCATCATCGAGTACGTCCGCGTTATCACCATTGCGCATCGAACTCAGCGAAGATCGACCCAGCGGCGGGTCATTGCATCAGCGGCCCTTCGGCTTACCGATGCCAAAGGCAGGATCCTCTGGTCCGCAAGCGGCATAACTTCCAATGAGGCCTATGAGGTAACAGATGACAAAATGGCAACGGAACAAAATAAGCGGGAAGCCCTGAAGGTGTTGTCGAGACGGTTGGCCGAGAATTTATTCAACCGGCTGACAGACAATTTCTAATTTCCAGCTTGCCATCAACGTGCAGCCGTCAGAATAAATACGGTAGGAACCGTTTTCATTGACGGGGGTGTAACCCTCAGAATGATTCATGACTGTTTACCGTAATACGCTGTATTACTGGCATTTACCCGAATGCCGTCAAATTCTTACACTATAACGAATGGTTTATCAGAATGAAGGGATATGTTCAGGTTTACACCGGAGATGGAAAAGGAAAAACCACGGCTTCCATCGGGCTTGCCATACGGGCGGCAGGTGCTGGACTCAACGTCTTTATCGCCCAGTTTCTGAAACAGGGGGATTACAGCGAAATCAGGGCGCTCTCCCGGTTTTCCGATCGAATAACCATCGAGCAGTTCGGTCTGGGCGGATTCATTGTCGGCGAACCGTCGCCCGAAGACATTCAGGCTGCAGTGAATGGCCTGAATCGGGCCAAAGAAGTGATGGCCGGTGGAAAGGTCGATATCATCATTCTGGAAGAAGCCAACCGCGCAGCATCCCGCGGCCTTTTACCCGTCCAGGCCCTTCTGGATATGATTCACCAAAAGCCGGATTCTGTCGAGCTGGTTATTACCGGCCGGGAAGCGGACCCGGCGGTCATCGAAGCAGCGGATCTGGTGACCGAGATGAACTGCATCAAACATTATTATCAAAAAGGGGTTCCAGCCAGAACCGGGATTGAAAAATAGAAAAACAGACCCAGCCTTATTTGAAAGGACCCCATCATGAGCGGCATGGAAGAACAGATTTTAAAGGCTGCAAAAGAGATTGTTGTCAAATTTATTGAAACCGGCAGAATTTCGCCCACGGGTTTTTCAGAAACATTCAAGTCCGTGTATGGCGCGATTTTTGAAACCATTAATGGCGCCGGGAATCAATCTTCAGAAACAGAAGGAAAGGATCAGTGACACAAGCGATTGATCAATTTTCGGAGCATCTCATGGTCGAAAACGATAATGACTGGAACAACCGGATTCTTTGCCCGGATGACAGGTGTACGGGAACCATCGGTCCAAACGGGCAATGCCGGGTATGCGGGCACTGTGCAGCCGAACCGAACGGTTCTGAAGACAACCCGGAATCGCTCTGCGACTCACCGGTGCCAAATTTGGAAGAAAAAATTGAAATACCCGTCTCCCGGGAATCTGACATGCCTGATGATGACTGGGCCAGGCGCAGACTATGCCGGGATGAAAGCTGTATCGGCATCATCGGCCCAAATGGCCGGTGTGGGGTCTGCGGACTGATGGAATCGGATGATCACTGATTACCGAACCCATTGTGTGCGTCACAGTCCGGACACTGCCAGGTGATGCCGTTACAGGACATTCCCCAGACATTTTCATACATGCATACCTGACAGATGGAAAATCCGCACCGGCATTTCCAGCAGAACCGGTATGATTTGTTGCAGCAATGGCAGACGGTTTCATTCTTCTGCCGTCTTCTGGATTTTTGCGATATGGTTTTTGGCATGGTTGACATAACGACTCATTTTTTTCTTACCGTGAAAATGCACCTCATCCGTCCCACACCCCAAGGAATCACATGACCATTCAGACCGTGCGTCCCGTTCTGTATCTGATTGACGGAACCGCCTATATTCACCGGGCCTATCATGCCATTCGCGGGTTGACCAATTCCAGAGGGCTTCCAACAAACGCCATACTTGGCTTCACCAAAATTCTGGTCAAACTTCTGGAGGACCATCACCCGGAATATGCCGTTGTCTGCTTTGATGCCAAAGGCCCGACATTCCGGCATCAACGATATCCGGAATACAAGGCCAACAGGCCACCCATGCCTGATGATATGCGGATTCAGATTCCGCACATCCGCGAAGTCACCAAGGGATTCAATCTGCAGATCATGGAAATGCCGGGCTTCGAGGCCGACGACCTCATTGGATCGTTGGCCCGGATGGGAGTCAAATCAGGATTTTCGGTTGTCATTGTTACCGGAGATAAGGATTTTATTCAACTGATTTCTGAGACCATCCGAATCTGGGATCCCATGAAAGAGTTATGGACGGATCTGGATCAGGTTCGGGAAGTTCATGGGGTTGAACCAGAACAATTTATCGATATCATGGGACTTTCCGGCGATACCGCGGACAATGTTCCCGGGGTGCCCGGAATCGGACCCAAAACCGCGCTGGCTTTGATTCAACAATATAACAGTATGGCGGGTCTGTATCAGAACATCGGATCGATATCATCCAAAGAAACAGCGGGGAATCCGCCGGATATCCTATCAACACCTGCGCAGACCACTGTGGATACGTCCGCCATAAAACCCGTACCAGAGCAGATCTCAGGCAACGCATCGCCCACAAAGGCGGGTCCGGAAAAGCACTTTGCCGAAGGCATATCCACCTATCCCTATACCATATTGATCGGGGCCAGCCAGTATCGGCAAAAGGCAAACCGCATCGCCATGAAAATGCGATCCCGGGGGGATATGGCCTTTGTTTCCAACGAGGTCACACCAGATAATATTGAATGGCATCGCATTTTTGTCGGGCAGTTCAAAAATCAGGCAGATGCCAGAAAAAAAATTGAGGAGCTGCTGAATCGAAAATTCAGGGATCCCCAGGTGGTTCAAATGCCTTTTGCCGTACAGGTCGCTTTGGCAGTCGGGGAGATGGATGCCAAAAAACGGGAATCCAATTTTCTGGCCATGGGTTACATCGTGTATTCGACTCCGGATGCACAGAACCCCGGCAAATTCAGAATCCTGATTGGTGCCTATGAGACCGAGGACGCTGCTGTCAAACTGATGCAGAATCTCCAGGACGCCGGCCTCAAACCCCGCCTTGTCAGGCGTTAGGCTGTCGGAAAGAAATAAATTCACTGGATTGCGCCGGATTTTGGTTCGTCTACAAGGCACATCCGTCGGTGCATATCGGGATATGTGCCGGTGGATGTAACGAAGTAGACGGGCCAAAAGACAAGCAAGATGTGGATTTATTCCTTTCCGACAGCCTTAATGGGCTTCGGCCCAGTTGTCACCAACGGCGATATTGACCTTCAGCGGAACCTTCAACTCCCAGACGTTTTCCATGATGTCTGTGACCAACCGCATCAAATCATCCAGTTCATTGTTTGGAACTTCAAAGACCAGCTCATCATGGACAGTCAGTAGCATGGCAGATGCCATCTTTCTAACCCCCATTGCCTGATCCATTCGAATCATGGCAATTTTGATCAGATCTGCGGCGGTTCCCTGAATCGGCGTATTGACCGCAATCCGCTCGGCAAACTGACGGATCACCGTATTGGTGCTGTTGATATCTGACAGCAGCCGGATTCTTCCCAGCAGGGTGCTGGTTTGCCGGGATATGCGAACCTCCTGAATGGTTCGATCGATAAATGTTTTAACTCCCCGGTACCTGTCAAAATAATGGTCAATATACGTTTTGGCCATTTTCTGGGAAATCCCCAGCTCTTTTGACAGGCTGAACGCACCCATTCCATAGAGAATGCCGAAATTGATCACCTTGGCCTGCCGCCGGAGTTCCGGTGTAACCTGATCGGGTG
>Ga0351854_1149_pt1 | contig 11351 bp, 8 predicted proteins | sample BONcelHFGM3001C9_FD_206793 | JGI IMG/M metagenome (GOLD analysis project Ga0351854, IMG submission 206793) | Enriched cells from coal bed in the Powder River Basin, Montana, United States - BONCAT cells FGM rep2 HSBNCT.FGM.300.1.C9 ...
GCGCTCGGCGCTTTGAACAAGGCCAACGGCAGCGCCTACGATCTCGATGTCATGAAGAAAAATATGGACACGCTCAAGGTCAAGGAATGCGGCAGGCTCACACAGGAAATGGATGCCTGGGGCAGCCGCTTCACCACCTATTACTATGTGGGCAAAATCGGCGGGGAATGGAAGTACCTGTTCACCGTGTCCCAGAACCAGCTTGATATGCAGGAAACCAAGGATAAGGAAAAGGAAGAGGAACCGGCAGAATAAAATCAGTTCGCCCGAAAAATCAAAAAATGCCGCGCATTGTGACGCGGCGTTTTTTTTGCTTGAATTGGCGCTGGCCTCTGACCCTGCGAATCAGTACAGGTTCAACTGCCCCATGAATTTATCCAGGAAATTGTCGAACACGCTCAGCACATCGATTTTCCAGCCGTCCGCGGTTTTGTTCATTTTATACTCATAGGTTTTATTGGCGTCGTCCGGGTTCTGCACCTTGATGCGCGCGGTGGTTCCTGAAACATCGGTTTGCGAAAGCGCGCGCACCATGAGTTCCACCATGAGCGCTTTTTCATCTTTTTTGAGTTTGTTGAGTTCCTCGGGAAGAAAGGAACTGAATTTTTCGCTGCTGCGGGAAATGACTTTGGTGAACACTTCCTTGAGTTTGTCCGTGGACACGAAGTCCAGGGCGGGCATGTCGCGCACCAGGTTGTTGCGCAGGCCCTGGATATCGAACGCGGAAATGGCCATGTCCCAGTCGCTGCGGTCCAGGGCCGGAAGCGTGTCCAGATTGGCGCTGTCCGGGTCGAGCACGGATTGCGGCGCATGCTTCGTGGTTTTGCTGGAAGGGGGGGCGGCTGTATCCGGGCTGGTGTCCCCGAACATCTCGCGCAGGCGGTCAAAGGGTTCCACCCACACCACGCGCCAGGCCCCGGATGAGCGGCGCACATAAATTTCCGGCTGCTCGTCCGCTTCATCCCCGGCGCGGATAATGATCCTGCGGTAATCCCCCTGCTCACGCACATCCGAGTATGATTTCACGAACATTTTGATGAAATTGTATTTTTCGCGGCCCTGCAGGCCTTTGAGCACGTCGTCGAGTTTTGCCGAGTATGAGCCGGACAGGGCGTTGAGCAGGCCCTTGCGGAATGCGCTTTCCGACAGCGGGTTGTCTTCATGAGTGCGCGTGAGATATTCCTGATAAAATCCGGGGATGTCCACGCAGTCCACGACCGCGTCGCGATCCTTGCCGTGGGCCGCATAAATCATGGCCGATATCACATCCAGGGGTTCGCGCTCCTCCGGGGGCGGGGGCGCCCACGCGGCCAGGCACGCCGGCGAAACAAGGGCCAGCAAAACAGCTATCCATATGGCGCACAGTGCATTCTTAATGTTTATTGTCATATCCGTACATCCTTGTCATCAGCCGGCACGGGCGCCGGGGGTGTGATTTCTTATGAAAAGCGAGGCCATTTCCTTTCAGCGCTGCAAACCCTTTGTCTGGGGCGGCGAGCGGTTGCAGCCTGTTTTTATGATACATCACCGGGCCGTGTTTGTGCATTAAAAACGCGAGGATGCGCGCGTGTGCGCCATCTGATATTGAAAAACATTTTAAATCCCGCGGGTGCGTGGTACAATAGAAATAGAGGTGGCCGCCATGGCTCAGCCCGTAACATCAGTGCAGTACCTTTACCCGAACCAGGTGAACGGTGGGCTGTCCACAGCGCACCAGGCCCTGCCGCCGCGCACCCCGGCCGTGCGCGCCCAGCCCCAGCAGCCCCCAACGCCGCCCCAGTCCGCACGCGTTCCCGTGCAACAGCCTTCTCCCACGCCGCGCGTGGACTATCAGGCCGGCGCACGCATGGACACCAAGATGTAGCCCCTTTTTTCTAAAGGCATATAAGCGCCTTCGGCGACTCAGGAAACCCTTTTGAAAAAGGGTCTCTTGAAAATCTTCCCAAAACCTTTCGGCGGGCAATTACCCGGCAAAAGCGTGCCGGTCAATTGCCTCATTGCATGATTGCCGGGTATTTCCATGTAATCCGATTGTGGTTCAAGGCGCGGCTCCGCCATGTGCAAAAAAAAGGCCGTCTTCGAGACGGCCACATAGTGGGGTTATGGGGGGTTAAGTGGGTTATGTGGCTTTTTATTATTATCGCCAATTCAGCGCAAAACTTACGCCTTCGTGACTTAAGTCACGAAAGCTGCCTGCGGGCAATTGCCCGCCAGAAAGTCACCGTATCTCATGCGGAAATATGGCTTGCGATGTGTCGCTGAAGTACTCAAACTTTGCGGGCGTGAGATGTTTGATTTGGAGTGCGGCGATTCATCGCCGCTTTCGCGATGCGAGATCTTCCGTGATACGCGGCCTTGTGCCGGGAATTAATTCCCGGCACGCAAAGCGACAATAAATTGTCGCACTCCAAAGGAAAACAGCTCGATTTGATGCGTATTTGTTTAAACAAGCAAACCCGCGATGTTTGGGTTGTTAAATATTACAAGCTGAAATACGGTTGCAATCAGTTTTCGGAGGATTCAAAAGCAACCCTTTTCCAAAAGGGTGCCTTTTACCGTCGGAGACAGCATTGTTTTTTTACCAGAACGGCTCATAGCGCTCTTTCCACTTGGTGATAAGAACCGTGCTGGTTTCGGGCGCCCATTCCAGGAGCAGGCCCATTTCATAGGTTACAAAGCGCACGGGGATATAGGCCGCGCCGTAGGCCACGATGGGGGGGGTATCCATGTGCACGATTTTGACCATGCCGCCATAGTGGGTCACGGTCATAACCACGTCGCCCGTTTTCATGTGAATTTGCGTGTCGCGGAATTCAATTTCAATGGCGCCGTTGGTGTCGTCATACCACACGCGCGCGCCCAGGCGGGTGAATACATCGCGTACGGGCACATGGGTGCGGCCGTTGATAATCCAGCCGGGCCTGGGCAGGATATTGCCGTTGATGACCACAGTGGCGGGCTGGGCCATGGGCCTTTGCTTTGCTACGGGCTCTTGTTCCGCGCTCACCGGAATAGCTATGAGCAGCGCCGCCAGGATCACCATGCAATATTTCATTGCCGCCTCCACACTCTCTTGATATATCTTAATCATATCATAATATCCCAGCCCGCATACGCCCGGCCGCGGTTGCCATGAATTTTTGTATGCAATAGGATTAATGGAGCAAATGCTATGAACGGGAGTGCTGCATCATGGATGTTCCAACGAAGAGCGGCGGGGCGGTGTGTTTGCATGCAGGCGTATGCGTGAGCAGCATGGAGCGCGCGCAGAGCGTGTTCGAGGATTTGTTCGGCCTGGAGCGCACCAAGGATTTCACGGGACCGGCCGGGTTGACAAACAACTTGTTCGGGGTGGACCAGGAGGCGCGCATCCTGGTGTACGCTGCGGGGCCTGTGGATTTGGAAGTGTTCGTGAGCCAAAGCGCGGCGGGCCGCGCGCCCGGTTTCGCACACCTGTGCATGGGCGCTGCGAACCGTGATGAACTCGTGGCCAAAGCGGAACATGCGGGATTCGGCGTGCGGCGCCACGCGCGGCCCGACGGCTCTTTCATTATTTTTATCCGGGACCTGGATGGGAATCTTTTTGAAATCAAAGAGCTGTAAAACGCGCGCCGCCATTCCTTGATGCATGCTGAACATAATAATTTTTTTCTGATATAATGCAGAGTCAAGCAAAGGATTTGAATCCCAATTTATCAAACGCGCGCATGGAGTCCCGAATATGAAATCCAAAAAAGTTTTCAAGAATTATATTCTGCCCGTGATGGCCATCACCGCTATTGCCACGGTGCTGATGTTCCTGGTGCAGATTCAGCAGTCGTGGGTTCATAAACCGGCATGGGTGGAGCGCGTGCTTTCACCACTGGGCGCGCTCGAAGCCATGGAACTCAAAACCCTGGACCTGCGCTTTGTGCAGCGCGGGGGGCACGAGTTCCCGGATCCCAAACTGGCCGACCGCGTTAAAGTCATCGCCGTGGATGAAGGCAGCGTGGCCGAAGTGGGGCGCTGGCCCTGGCCGCGCGGCGTGATGGCCAATCTGGTGAACGCGGTGTGCGGCGATCCCTTCGCAACACCCGAGGATGATGAGGGCTGGGAAGACACGAGCCAGGGCGATGATGGGTGGGAGGATGCGCCCGCGGACGATGGCGGCGCAGAGGCGGTTGCCGCGGATGATGGGTGGGAAGATGCGCCCGCGGAAGATGGCGGCGCAGAAGCGGTTGCCGCGGATGATGAAGGGCAGGGCGCTGCCGCGGACGATGGGTGGGAGGATGTCCCCGAAGAGGAAAACCAGGATACGGCGCAGGCTGAACCATCCGAGAGCCAGGCCCCTGCCGCCGAGCCCGCAAAGGAAAAGGATGCCGAAGCGCAAATCGGCAGCCACCGCGTGCTGGGCATTGATATTCTGCTTGACCGCACCGAGCGCGATTACCGCACATTCCTGTGGCGCGACGCCGAGATGATGGATCCCGAGCAAATGGACGCCATGATGCGCGACTCCCTGCAGCAGTGCGACCGGGTTGTGAACAGTTCCTTGATGAAATTTCCCAAGCCCGGCATGGACGTGGGCAAGGGCGATGAGGTGGAAAAGTATAAAGATAAAGACGGGGACATTGTCTGGTTCAACAAGCCCTTGAAGGCTTACCAGCTCGAGAACTCGTCCATCGGGTTTGTGAACGTGGAGGCCAGCCGGTTCGACAGCCGGATCCGCAAGGCGCTCCTGTATTACAAGCTCGACGGCAGAATCGAGTATTCATTCCCGCTGGTGAACGTGGCGAATTTCGCGGGCGTGCCTTTGGATGAAATCAAGGTTGAGCCGGGCAGAGTAATCGTTGGCCCCTATACAATCCCCGTGGACGCCCAGGGCCGCATCTACATTAATTATTCGGGCTTCGTGGGCAAGAGATATGATCCGACCGGCAAAAAGGGATTTCCTATCGGGGAGTCCACGCAAATTTCCGCCATTGATATCATGAAAACCCCGGAGACCATTCCCTTTACATTGCAGGGCAATTACATCTTTCTCATAGGCGTGTCAGATAAAGAGATGAAGGACATTGAGGACACGCCGTTCGGCATGATGCCCGGGGTGGATATTCACAAAGCGGTTATTGATACGATTTTGCAGCAGGATTTTCTCAAAGACGCGGCCCCGTGGAAATTCGTACTGGCCCTGGCGCTTGGCGCGGCCCTGGTGGCCGGGTTCGCCCTGTACCGCATGTGGGCCGGGGCCATCGCGCTTGTGGCGTACGGCGGCGGATACGTGTTGTACACGGTGCATGCTTTCTCGGGCGCTGGTGAGATTTATCCCATGGTGCCCGTGCTCGCGGCTCTGCCCGTGTCCCTGGTGTGCGGCATGCTGTACCGCAACTTCGTGGTGGACCGCGAAAAGAACGCGGTCAAGAATATTTTCAAAAGTTATGTGGCGCCCCATGTGCTCGCCGAACTCATGGACAACCCCGAGGACCTCAGGCTGGGCGGAAAATCCAGCAAGGTGTCCATCCTGTTCTCGGACATCCGTGGTTTTACCACCATCAGCGAGCAGCTCACCGCGGATCAGCTCATTTCCGCGCTCAACCATTACCTGGAGCACATGACCGATATTGTGCTCAATAACTCGGGCATGATCGACAAGTTCATCGGGGACGCGGTCATGGCCATCTGGGGCGCGCCCGTGCCGCACGAGGATGACGCGGCCAAGGCCGTTTCCGCGGCCCTGAAAATGGAGCCGTGCCTGGATCGGATTAACCCCTACATCAAGGAAATCACGGGCCTGGAGTTCGCCATCGGCGTGGGCGTGAACACGGGCGAGGCCAAGCTCGGCAACATCGGCTCCAAGGGCAAGCTCGATTACACGGTCATCGGCGACGCCGTGAACCTGGCGTCCCGCCTCGAAGGCCTCACCAAGCAGTACGGCGCATTCCTCATCATCAGCGAATTCACCTACGCGGAAGTCAAAGACAAGTTTGATTGCCGCTACCTGGACGACGTCATGGTCAAGGGCAAAGACAAGCCCGTGGGCATCTACCAGGTGCTGTCCGAAAAGGGCAAACTTGACGACAAAAAGAAACAGAACATGGACCACTTCCACAAGGGCCGCGAGTTGTACAAGGCCATGAAATTCGACGAAGCCATCGAAGAATTCGAGAAGGCCCTGGCCATTGATTCCCACGACAAGGCCAGCAAGATGTACGCGCACGAGCGCTGCCCGCATTATAAAGACGCGCCCCCGTCCCCGGGCTGGGACGGCGCTTTCCGCATGACCACCAAGTAGATGGCCGCTATCAGGCGGCGGACAGGATACGCAAAGGAAAGAGATTTAACCGCGAATTGCGCAAATAAAAAAGCCGCGCCTTGATGGGCGCGGCTTTTGTGTTATGCGCAAAGCGCCGGCAGATGAAATTGTGATGCAGCCACGTTCCCTTACCGCCAACATAGTCGGTGAAATTGTGATGCAGGCACGTACCCTTACCGCCAACATAGTCGGTGAAATTGTAGGGCGGGGTCACCGCACCCCGCCGTGATCTGTAACAGTGTTCTATCTTCAGCGCCCGAAAGAAATCAGGCGCCGTATTGTCCCTGAAGCACAGGCCTGGTATGCATTAAGAAAGCAACAAATCGTCTGTTGATACTTGGTTCCGGCGAGGTACGGAGACCCCGCCCTGCAGTCAATACGAAACATATCGGCATTGAATAAAGTGATTAAACAGGTGTTCTTCTCAAGGGACGACATCCGCACCACAAAAAAACACCGACAAGATAGGTGGCCGTTTAATATCTTTGATAATCCCCGTCAATATACGCGCGCCACTGGCAGCAGTATTCGCAGGTGTTGGTTACCGCGGCCGTGCCTTTGCCGAACAGGATGGCTACTTCACAGTTTTCGTCCTCATCACGCCAGATCAGGGACCGGTTCACATCGGTTGCGCCCGAGATTGCGCCCGTGGTTTCCCACCGGGTGTTTTCTCCGTCGATGCGGAACGAGTACGCGCCGCCGTCATCGTGCGTGACGCGCAGCATCACACTCAGGTCTTCATTGTCTTCATCCACGGACAGGCTGTATTCGCCGGGCACAAAGTCGGTTTCGGACGCGCCCCTGGTGCGCAGGTACTCGCCGTTGAAGTCCACGCCGTACCCGCAGCAGTCGCCGCACTCGTTGTATACGGTGGCGCTCCCCTTGAGAAAATCAATGTACAGGGAGCAGTCCTGTTCTTCGTCATACCAGATAAGGGATCGGGTCACCGGGGCCGCGCCGGACATGTCCACGGTGCGGTTTTCGCGGCTGGTTCCGGTAAATTCAAATGAGGCTTCGGCGTTGGATACCGCGGTGATTTTCATGGCAACATCCATGTAATCGTCATTGATTATTTCATAATCGCCGGACACGGCCCGGGCCGGGGGGATTTCTATGTCGGGCAGTTTGGATGGGCCCGCGGCGCCATCCCGCTTGTTGCACGTGAAGCGCATAGTCAGAAATACCACGATGCCGGCAAAAATTACGGATGAGATGATAATGAATTTTCGATTCACCGGCCCCTCCGGATATGCGGATTTAGAAACGCAAAATGCGTCTTCGACGACTCAAGAGCCCCTTTTGCAAAAAAGTCCTTTGCGAATCCTCCCAAACCTGTTGGCGGGCAATTGACCCGCGAAATGCTTTCCGGCCGATTGCCTTATAAAACAACAAAACGCAACCTTATCACGGCATCTTCAATTCAAAAACGCCGCAGCCCGTGGCTGCGTATGCGCGGCCTGTGCTGTTGTCAAAATATACGCCGCGCACGCGCGGGCACACGCGCCACACGCGCAGGGTGCGGCGCGCGCACACGTCGATGAGCCGCGCCGTGGCCTGGGCGTAATCTCCGGCCAGGAGCCGGCACTCGCCCGCGGCCTGTATGTCGCGCACGATGTGCCCGGCCGGAATGCTTGCGCGGCTTTGATACCCCCGGGTGTCCAGGGCCATGACGCGCGCGCCCATAAACCGCGTGATGTACAGCACATGCCGCTCGGGATGCAGGGCGATGCCCTGGTTCACGATGCCCACCCGCACGCGGCGCTTCACGTCCAGGGTGCGCGCGTCCATGGCATACAGGTACGGGGACAGGGTTGCGGGCATGCCGTACAGGAGGCCGTGTTCATCGTCCAGGGCCAGAGAATAAATATTGGACGTGCGCGGCAGTTGCTTTTTCGCGATTTGCCGCCCCGTGGCCGCGTCCACGGCGTACACGCGGAACTGCGGCTCGCAGGGGAAATACACGGCGCCGGATGATTTGCTGAACGCCACGTCCGTGGCCGCACAATCGCTCTGCACGGCCAGGGGCCAGGTGTGCAGGGTTTGCGCGTCCACGGCCAGCACCGGGGTGTCGGACTTGTACACGGACACATACACCCGGTTGCGGCCGGGATCGTACGCCAGGCGCTGCAGGGGCGCGTTCGTGGGCCGCACCGTGCGCACCGCGGCATAATTGTCTTTTTCAATGCGCGCCAAAGCGCCGTCCTTGAACGTGGCGAACAGGTAGCCGTTTGCGGAAACCACGTCGAATGCATCCGCGTGGCGCAATACCGGAATCGTGTTCTTGCCTGCGCGCGCTGTTTTGCAGAAGTACGGCGCGGTTGTCAGAAAGGTATGCATGCCCACGGCGCACATGGCGGCCAGAATCACGAGACTGCGGCGCATCGGGTGCTGAAACGCATTTTCCGGCAGGTGGAGCCAGCGGACCAGGCGGGCCGCGGCCAGGAAGTCGAAAACCTGCAATGCCGCCAGGAACACGGCGAACATGAGTACGCCCGCACGGTTTGAAACAACGGCAAGGGAAAAGCCCGCGGCGCACACCGCGATGCAGGACCCGGCCACGGCGCTCACGCCCGCGGGCCGCATGGCGCGCATGTTTTTCAGCCGCATTTCCATATAAAATGCCACGGCCATGACCACGCCCGCAGCAGCCGGAAACCACGGGTCCATGTACGGCACATACAGAATGACAATGGCGGCATAGCAATAGAAATAAAGGTACAGGATTAAATATACGGCCCATCCGGCCTGGAGGAACGGGAAACCGGGCCGCTTGCCGCCAGGCCGAAAACGCAGAATCCATCCCGCGGCCGCAAGCAGTCCCACCATGCCCAGCCCCGCGGCCACGGCTCTGTAGCTCATCAGCGCCCATACGATGATTGTGACCGCGCGGCCCGCCTGTTCGAGCACAAGCGCACCGGGCCGCAACAGCAACGCGGGCGCGACCACGGCCAGAAGCCAGTACACCGCGAAAATTGCTAAAACTGTGCGTGATGCTCTGCTCATATACGCGCCGCAATTCTTTGGAAAAGCGTTCTAAAGCGTCTTCGACGACTTAAGAAACCCTTTTGAAAAGGGGTTTCTTAAGAATCTTCCCAAAACTTTTTGGCGGGCCATGGCCTCCTGAAAACTGTTGCGGATAAGCCTCCTGGAAATTTTGAGCAAAAGACTTTTCAAGAAGCTTTCAGAAAATTATGACTTGCTCCGGTTTCATCAAAGAGTTTTCTTCCGCGCCAAATCCAGACGATTCATTCCCTGTTATATTCACACATATTATCGATCTGATAAATCCGCCATCCCCCCGGTATCGTCATCCCAGCGAAGGCTGGGATCCACGCAGAATCCTCAAGGCGGGCAAAACGCACACAGAACGAATCCGCGCAACAGGATCGCTAATCCGGGTCGAACATTCCCCCCTCGGGTCCTGGAACGGGATTGCTAATTCTGAATTCCTCTGTTCCCAAATCCCATTCTCTGATTCACAACCGTTTCCATTGGTCTTGCGCCAAGCACGGTTTCCATTGATTATACCTTATTATGTTGCGGGCGTGCATGCGCGCCTGTTGCGGGATGCGGAAAAATCCGCGCCCGGCAACCGGATAATATGAAAAAGCATGGAGCGAGGTTTAAAGATGAACAAATACATGAAAGCCGTATTCGCGGCGCCGGTGCTGGCGGTGATGATTTGCGCGCAGTGCGCGGCGGACCCGTGGGCGCGCGAAGACGATCATTTCCGCGTGGCCTTCACCTCGGCCTGGACCGTGAGCAGCGCGGTGTATGACAACGGGCGCTCGGAACGCTCCCTGCCCGCGAACATCAAGCGCATGGATGTGCTTGTGTATTACGACGAAGGGTTTTCCAACAACACGCAGTTATCCATTGAAGCGGGGTACACGCGCGCATACACGGGCGCCACCCAGGCCGGCGTGTATGGCAGCGGCAACTCCGGGGCCTCGGATGTCTGGATCCGCCACAAGTGGCAGTTCCACGAGGAGTCCATGGACGCGGCCCTGCTCACGGGCGTGAAGATTCCGGGCTCGTATGACCGGCATGTGCTCAACCGCAGCGGCGAAGCCCAGGCCGATATCGAGCTGGGCCTCAGCGCCGGGCAGAAGGTGGCGCATAACGGAGCGTACTGGAACGTGGACGCCATCCACCGCTGGCGCATGGGGCACGCGCCCAACCAGGCCGAGTTCCGCGCGTCCGTGGGCCGCGTGTTTGGCGCCTGGAACGCGCGCATAACCTGGCAGAAACTCGAGAGCCTGGGCGGATACGGCCTCGAAGAAACAGCCTGGGGCGGCGGCGCGCAGCGGTTCACAGGCGTGGAAGCCGACTCCGACACAGGCATCCTGGACCTGGAGTACCGTTTCAGCCCCAGCCGCGCCCTGGCCCTGGGATACGCCGACACCCTGGCCGGCGGCAATGTGCTCGATGCGCGCGCGTGGCGCCTCAGCTACCTGCTCGACCACTGAGCCGCGCGTCCTGGATTCCCGCGCCGGGTTCTGTGCTATAATGAAACTTCACAACAGCCGCCCTCCTGCGGCATGGCGGGGCCGCGCGCGCCGCACAGATCGTTAAGGACGTGATTTCTTTTGCCCAGAAAAAAATATACCCGAGAACTGGCCCACTGGGTTTGCGCACTCAAGTATGAGGACATTCCGGACCGCGTGGTCGAGGAATGCAAAAACCAGTTGCTGAGCATGCTCGGCGCCGTGTACGCGGGAAGCCGCACGGCCTCGGGCCAGGGGCTTTTGCGCACCGTGCGCGGGCTCAGCGGCGGCGGCCCGTGCAGCCTGATGCCGAACGGCGACAAGGGCTCTTTGTCCGATGCGCTGCTGGCAAACGCCGGGCTCAGCATGGCGCTGGATTACGACGACTACATGGTGTCCGCGCACGCCGGGCACTCGGCCGTGCTTGCGCCCCTGGCCATGGCCCAGACCCTGGATGTGGATGGCAAAGAATTTATTATCGCACAGGCCGCAGCCAATGAAGTGGCGGCGCGCCTTGGCACGTCCGTGCTCCTGGGTCCCCTCAACGGGCAGATGTGGTCGTTCGTGCATGC
>Ga0351854_1151_pt1 | contig 11227 bp, 9 predicted proteins | sample BONcelHFGM3001C9_FD_206793 | JGI IMG/M metagenome (GOLD analysis project Ga0351854, IMG submission 206793) | Enriched cells from coal bed in the Powder River Basin, Montana, United States - BONCAT cells FGM rep2 HSBNCT.FGM.300.1.C9 ...
AACATCGTCATTTTTTAAGCATGCCCATGTCTGAAATCACTTTCCGCAGCTTCTCCCTGTTTTCCGGCGTCATGGGGCCGATGGGGAGGACCGCCGGACCCGCGTCGATTCCGATCATGGTCAGCGCCTCCTTAACGACGACCGGGAAGGTGCCGAGGCCGAAGGCGACCCTGAGAGGCGCCAGCCGGAACTGGGCGTCAAGCGCCCGCTTGTGGTCCCCGGCGATAAATGCCTCGTAGATTTCCACCGGCACGCGCGGATCGACGTTTCCGGTTGCGCAGATCGAACCGGCGGCCCCGTAGCAGAGCGCGGCGTAGATCAGGGTGTCGCGTCCCATAAGGACATGGAAATTCATCCCTTGGGTGAGGCGGATGTATTCGCCGGTAAGCGACATGTCGCCGCTGGAGTCCTTGATTCCGATGATGTTGTCGATGGTGGACAGTTCCAGGACCGTGGAGATCGGGAAGGGCACCTGGGTCCGATCGGGATTGGAGTAGAGGAGGACCGGCAGGGCCGGACAGGCCAGGGCCACCGCCGTGTAATGCGCGATAAGCTCCTTCTGGCTTGGGATGATGAAGTAGGGCGTGATGACGGAAACCGCGCTCACGCCGAGGTCCTGTGCCATCTTTGTCGTTTCGATCGTTTCGCGGGTAGTGACCGCCCCGGTTCCCGCGTAGACGGGGACACGGCCCCGGGTTTCGTCGATGACGATCCGGATGATCTCTTTTTTTTGTTCAAAAGTGAGCGAAAATGCCTCTCCCTGGCTCCCCACGGGGAACAGGCCGTGAACGCCGCCGTCAATCAGGTGGTTGACAAGCTTCCGAGCGGGGGCTTCTTTGATGCGCCCCGCCTCGTCGATGGGGGTGACCATTGCGGGGATGATTCCTTTGGGCACGAAGTTGATCATGACATTCTCCTTTTTCTATCCGGCTACGTTATGGTTGGCGAGTTTCTCCAGGGCCAGAACCATCGCGGAGTGATCCAGTTCGCTTCCCCCTCCCGCGGCAATTGCGTTGAAGAGCTCCTGGGCCGTTGCAGTATTGGGGAGGCTGAGTCCCATCTTGCGCGCCGATTCCAATGCCAGGTTCAGGTCCTTCTGATGCAGACGGACACGGAAACCCGGTTGGAATGTCCGTTTGATCATCCTCTCCCCGTGTAGTTCTAGAATCCGGCTCTGGGCGAATCCCCCCAGGAGCGCCGCCCGCACCTTCGCCGGATCGGCGCCCGCCTTCGAGGCGAACAGGAGGGCCTCGGCCACCGCCTCGATCGTGAGGGCGACGACGATCTGGTTGGCTACCTTGCATGTCTGGCCGTCCCCGTTTCCTCCGATATGGACGATGTTCTTGCCCATGATGTCGAAGAACGGCTTGATCCGTTCGAAGTTCTCGACGGACCCTCCGACCATGATTGACAGTGCCGCATTTTGTGCACCCACCTGGCCGCCCGATACGGGTGCATCAAGCATGTCCACACCTATTTCCTTGAGCTTGCGTGCGAACTCCTTCGTTGCGATCGGTGAAATCGAACTCATGTCGACCACGATCGAACCCGGCTGGATTCCCTCCGCGACGCCGTTTTTGCCGAATAGTGCCGCCTCGACATCTGGCGTGTCCGGCACAATGAGAAAAACGATGCCTGTCTTCCCGGCAACCTCTTTCGAGGACTTGCAGGGGATCGCTCCCTCCCGCTCCAGTTCTGCGACGGCCTCCGGTACGATGTCGTACACATAAACCGTGTGGCCCGCCTTCAGCAGATGCCCCGCCATAGGTTTTCCCATGATTCCCAAACCGATGAATCCAATTTCTGCCATGCCTTTATCCTCCTTATTCAATCTATCCACTTTCAACAGGGATCTCTTTGTTATCGTGCGATATGATGGGCACGCCGCTCTCTGACATATGGTCTGATCTCATCGTCTTACTGCTATCAGAAAGATAACCGGCTGTCAAAGGGAATACCGATGACAAGATCCAATTCCATGCACACAGAGAGAACAGGGATGTTGGATCAGATAAAAAAAGCCCTTTCATCTTGAGCTTTCTCTGCTAAAATACCCCTTATGTCGGATGTCGTCAGTCTGCATGCGAAAGACGATACTTTGTTGATGCAAAAGAGGGTACAGGAATGAGAAACAGGGTGGAAACGCCTTCGAAGCCTCAGTTGAAGAGATGGAAAAAACTGACCATGGAGAAATACCGTCGCCGGGAAGGGCTCTTCCTGGCGGAAGGGAAGAGGGTGGTCGGGGAGCTCCTGCGGAGCAACCGGCCGTTGGATGCCCTGCTCGTGTGCGAAGGGAAGACCGACCAATGGGAAGCACTTCTCAGCGCGGCGCCGACGGGTGTCGGGATCTACCGACTTTCAGCGCACCAGTGGGAAGGTATGAGCCAGGATGCGTCTCCGGAGGGGGTCATGGCAGTGGCTGCAATGCAGCCGCCTTCGGATCCGTCCTGCCTGCCTGATGAACGGGGACCTTTACTTCTTCTCTACCGGGTGGGCGATCCGAACAATCTCGGCGCCCTTCTTCGCACAGCGGACTGGTTCGGCTTCAGGACGGTGCTCCTGAGCGCCGGTTCCTGCGAGGCGACCAACCCCAAGGTCGTCCGGACATCGATGGGGAGCCTCTTTCACCTCACAGTGGTCGAAGAGGTCGATTTCGAGCGGATCCTGCCGGAACTCCGGGGCTGTTTTCATCTGGTGGGGAGCGAGGTGACCGAAGGGGGTCTCCCCCATCCTTGCGAGGCCGGGACGGCGCTTCTGATGGGGAGCGAAAGCCATGGCCTGCCTTCATCGCTTCTCGCTCTAACCGATGAGCGGTGGCGGATTCCCGGCGGGAAGGGTGTGGAATCCCTTAGCCTCCCGCAGGCGGCCGCGATACTGATGTACGAATGCACGCGGAAGACTTGAAAACCGCCAGCGTGCGGAGGGAGCATGATTTTCAAAGCGCGCAATGAGAGGAGATCTGCGATGGAAGGATTCATCCAGGTGATGACGGCGACCGACAAGCAGGAGGATGCCGAACGGATCGCCCGGTCGCTTGTGGAGACGCGGCTTGCCGGCTGCGTTCAGATCGTGGGACCGGTGACGAGCATCTACCGCTGGAAGGGACGGATCGAGACGGCGGGGGAGTGGCTCTGCCTGATCAAGAGCCGGGAGGACCTCTACGGGGCGATCGAGCAGGCCATCCGCTCCCTCCACCCCTATGAGACACCGGAGATCATCGCTTCGCCCATTACGGAAGGCAGCCGTGAATACCTTGACTGGCTGCGGATCGAGCTGACGGCGTCCTGCGACGAGTGAGGGGAATGATATCAGGAGTGTTCGTATGAAGATAAAAACCGCCCAGGATTACCTGAAAAGTCTGCGAAAGCTCGACCATAAGGTCTATTACAAAGGGAAGAGGATAAAGGATGTGACCCGCCATCCGGCGACGGCACCGCATGTCCGGGCCGCAGCCATGACCTACGCCCTGGCCAGCGACCGAGAATATAAGGGGCTGGCCACGGCCACCTCCCATTTGACCGGCAGGACCATCAGTCGTTTTACCCATGTCCATCAAAGCATGGAAGATCTGATCAAAAAGGTCAAGCTGCTGCGTGTCCTGGGTCAGAAGACCGGCTCGTGTTTCCAGCGCTGTGTGGGGTTGGATGGTATCAACGCAGTCTACTCGGTATCGTATGACATCGACCGGAAGTGCGGCACCGACTATTTCGAGCGGTTCAAGAAGTGGCTGGCCCATATCCAGGAGGAGAATCAGATGGTGGTCGGGGCGATGACCGATCCAAAGGGGGACCGCTCCAAAGGGCCGGCCGAGCAGGTCGATCCGGACCAATATCTCCGTATCGTTGAACGTCGGGGCGACGGCCTGGTCATCCGCGGGGCCAAGCTGCACATGACCGGAGGGGTCAACTCCCATGAGGTCCTGGTGATGCCGACCACGGCCATGGATGAGAATTCCAAAGACTACGCCGTGGTCTGCGCGATACCGGCCGACGCCCCCGGGGTGACGATGGTCTTTGGCCGTCAGGCCAATGACGACCGCAAGGACAACCGGGAACGGATCGATTCCGGGAATTTCCTTTTCGGGGGGGTCGGCGGCGAGGCTCTTATCGCCTTCGAAGAGGTTTTTGTCCCCTGGGAACGGGTATTCATGAACGGAGAGACGGAATTTACCAATGCCCTGGTCTATCGTTTCGCCGCCCACCACCGGGCCAATTACGGGGGCTGTAAAACCGGTCTGATCGATGTCCTGACCGGGGCGGTGACCTATCTGGCTCAGGTTCAGGGCACCGCCAGGGCGTCCCATGTCCGGGACAAGGTGACCGAGATGATTCATCTGGGCGAAACCCTTTACAGCTCTTCAATCGCCTGCGCGGCCGAAGGCTGGCAGACCCCCTCCGGGGCCTATATGGTCGATACGATGCTGGCCAACGTCGGCAAGCATAACGCCACCCGTTTTCATTTTGAAGTGGCCCGCCTGGCCGCCGATCTGGCCGGCGGATTTCTGGCGACGCTGCCCAGCGAGTACGACCTCGACAGCGAAGAGACGGGTCATCTGGTGAAGAAATACTTCTCCGGTGTGGCAGGCATCCCAACCGAAGACCGGATCAAGATCGGCCGGCTGATCGAGAGCATGACTGGGGGGACGGCCTTGGTGGAGTCGATGCATGGCGCCGGCTCCCCCCAGGCCCAGCGGGTGATGATATTTCGGGAGGGGGATCTGGACAAGAAGATAAAACTCGCCAAAGCCTTGGCCGGGATTACACCGGAACAAAGACGGAAAGGCACTTAAGCCGCCTTAAACGGAAACAGTACAAATAAAATGGGAAGACGCTTATAGATGATTCTCTCCTGATGATCTCCCCCCGCACGCCGACGACGTGGCCGGGAGCGCTTCCTGCAAGCCCAGCCCTGTGGGCAGGGAGCTTCACTCATGGGAATGTCAGCATTTGCGGCGGCCATCCCTCGTGGTGGAATCACCGGAAGCCTCTGACAGCAGGACACTTCCATGGTGAGAACCGTCACGCTCTTCACTGTGGTTCTTGCTAAACCGTTACCGCTGACTCAACAAAGGGCGGCCGCGTTTGCCGGCTCGGCCGCCCTTTTTACCCCATATTTATAGTTGAACCCCCATTCTATCCCATACCGACTCCCCGTCTTTGATTTCGACCGCCTTCAGTCGTGGATAGGTTTTGAACAGGAAATAGGCCAGGGGCAATACCCCCAGAACGATGATGATCAGATCGGGGATCACCCGGAGGTTCCCCAATACGAGAACGGTTGTCCTTTCGAAGAAAGAGGCGTCCCGCGCGGCCCATAGTCCGTCCCGAAAAGAAATCCATGCCTGGATGAGGCCGACCGGGAACAGCGTGAAAAAGGACATGATCATCAGCCCGCCGTTCAACCCGAAGAAAGAGAGCTTCAGAATGCCGTCGTTCCAGTGCTCCTTCTTCACCAGACCGCGCCACGCGAATAGCAGAAGCGCGATCGAGAGCATGCCGTAGGTCCCGAAAAGAGCGGTATGACCGTGGTTCATGGTCAGGTACGTCCCGTGTTCGTAATAATTGACGATAGGAAGATTGATGAGGAATCCGAAGATCCCCGCCCCAAGGAAGTTCCAGAAGGAAGAAGCGACGAGGAAGTACAGGGGCCACTTGTAGGGAAAATCCTTGCCTTCGCTCCGGATCGCCTTGTACTCCATCATCCCCCGGACAACAAGGCCCATCAGAGGAATGGGTTCCATCGAAGAGAACAGGGTTCCCCACGCCAGCCAGTAGGTTGGTCCTCCGAACCAGAAGAAGTGGTGCGCCGTTCCTATGATTCCCGACAGGAACACGATCGCCGCGGTAAAGTACGCGATGGTCAGGGCGGCTTTGGCGGTGACGAGCCCCATGGCGACAAGCAGGACGGCGATGGCGGCGACCCCGAAGAACTCGAAGATCCCTTCGACCCAGAGATGCACGACGAACCATCTCCAGTAATCGGCCATGGTCATATGGGACCCCCGGCCGTAGAACAGGCCGAACCCGAAAAAGGCGACCACGAAGATCGCGCTCAATACATAGAACCAGATCAGCGAATTGAACTCATCCTTGTGCCCCATTTGCAGATGGGGCATGACGGCGCGATAGACGATCAGAAGCCATGCGGTGAGCCCTGCCAGGAGCAGAATCTGCCATGCCCGTCCGAGCTCCAGGTATTCCCACCCCTGGTGACCGAACCAGAACCACCAATCCCCGAGAAGACCCTTGATGCCGGCCATCTGGCCCGCGAGGCTGCCGAGGGCGACCACCAGGATCGCGACAAACAGCAGCTGGACCAGGAGCCCCTGTTTTTTGGGTTCCCTGCCTCCGATGATCGGAGCCAGGTATATCGCCGAGGCAACCCAACTGGTCGCAATCCAGAAAATAGCCAGCTGCAGATGCCAGGTCTTGGCCAGGCTGTAAGGGATGATCGCCGCGACAATGGGGAACCAGAAGCTCCCCGGGTTAACGGTATAATGGGCCAGAAGCCCTCCGAAGGAGGTTTGCAGTAAAAGGAGCAGGACCACGACAAGAAAAAATTTTGCCGCTTTGAACTGGCTCGGTGTCAAGGGCATATCGATCAGTATCGCCGCGAGCGAGGCGCCCCTGGCATCACCGTACCATAGACCATAATGATGAACCCAGAAGATAAACAGACCTAGCGAGACAAGAAAGACGAGGAGACCGCCGACAGACCAGAAGTAAACCTCCGGTATCGGAATGTTCCCTATGCTTCGATCCGGCGGCCAGTTGTTTGTATAGGTGGGTTCATTGGCCCTGCGGGGGGTTGAGGCGACCCAGGCGGTCCAGAAGAAGAACCGGGAGATCTGGAGCCGCTCCTGATCCGAAGGGACCGTATCGGGCAGGAATCCATACCGACGCTCCCCCTCCTTGAAGGTCTTTCCCCAGTGCTGGACAATGTGCTCCAGGGACTGCGCTTGCGCGGCAGTCAATGTAAGGGTATCCTTGGCTGGATCGTAGCGGTTTGACTTGATCTCGTCGATGGTCTTGGCGTCGATCACCGCCTTTTGCAGGTTATCGAGCTCACGGTAGCTCTTTTGATAGTCCTGCACCGACCAGTAGTCCCTCACCGTGTTTCCTATGAGATGCAGCGTATAAGCCGAGAACTCGGGTCCTCTCTGGCTCCCGTGGCCCCAGATGCTTCCATGGTCCATAAGGCCGTAACGCTGGTATACGTCCTGCCCTGCCAGGATATCCGATTTCTGAAAAAGGACGTTGCCGTCGGAACCTGCAACCTTCCCCGGGTACGGCGGCAGCTCGTCGCGCGACATGAATCCTCCGGCAAGCAGGACGACCATGGCAAAAACAAAACAAAAAATAGCGATCCATTTAAGCTTTTGCAACGACATAACCCACCTCCTTTTTAAAGTAGACATTGGTGAAGCCCCCGCACACAAGGCGGGATTTAAGGGGTTGCGCTTCCGGTCACCTGCAACGGCATGCTCCCGGACTGCTATTCCCGTCTGACGATCTTTCCCTGCACCCCCACGACGATATGGCTCATGGGGATGTCCGCATTGGCGGCGGCCATCCCCCGTTTTACAATGACCGGAAGCCCTTGACAGCAGGGCACTTCCATGGTGAGCACCGTTACGCTCCTGACGCCTGACATTTTAAACACATCGGTGAATTTCTGGATGTAGGACTCCGCGTCGTCGAATTTCGGGCAGCCGACCATGAGCACCTTGCCCTGGAGAAAATCCCGGTGGATATCGGGGTAGGCAAAGGGGGTGCAGTCCGCCGCGACCAGAAGGTCCGCGCCTTTGAGGAAAGGGGCGTTGGCCGGCACCAGCTTGATCTGCACCGGCCAGTGGGAAAGGGCCGAAGCGCCGCCGCCGGAGCGTGAAACCGGTCTGTTCGCATCCGCACAGGTGACCGGCTTGGCAAAACTCTGCAATCGGGACGTAGGGCATCCGCCGGCCGCTGAGGGCGGCGCCAGGGGAGGGGATGACTCCCGTAGATGCTCTTCCACCGCTTTTTCGTCAAAATCATCGGCTTCCCGTTCCACCACGTGAAGCGCGTCTCTGGGGCACTCCCCGAGACAGGCCCCCAGGCCGTCGCAGTATTTTTCCGCCACCAGGCGGGCCTTGCCGTCGACGATCCGGATGGCCCCCTCGGCGCACGAAGGGACGCACTGCCCGCAGCCGTCGCACTTCTCTTCCTCGATCTCTATGATTTTGCGTTTTATTTTCATTCTACTCCCCGCCTTTCATTTTTTTCCGTCATCGCTATTTCTGCGTCATCAGAATTTCCCGTGCCAGTTTGCGGCCGCTCGCCGTGAAAAATGACTTTTCAATGATGGCGGCCAACTTTCCCTGGGCAATCGGTTCTTCCTTTTCCTCCAGGTTTGTGATCAGATCCGCGTCGTAGACAATCTTGAAATTTCGTGTTTCCTCGGGGCGGGGATGATGATGGTGGCCGATGATGTCGCAGACCTCGTCGATGATCTCTCTGCTTGCCGAGAGCCTTGCCAGAATCTCCCTGGCGATCGGCGGCCCCTCCTCTTCTTGATACTTTGCTTCGGTGCTTCCGTGCTTGCGCTCCGCCTCGTGTATCCCGATATCGTGGAGATAGGCGGCGCAAAGCACGATCACGAGGTCTCCCTTTTCCTGTCTGGCAATCTGCTCGGCGTACCGGGCGACCTTGGTGGCATGGCCGATACGCCGGAAGTCCTTTTTGAAGGAGCGCTTCATTTCCACCGCTACCCGGTCCTTCAGGAGCTCCTTTCGCTGGGCCAGAAGTTCCGGCGACAGCTGCCCCAGGCACTGTTCCGCATGCTGGCAGTAGGAAGCGCATCCGAAATCCATCCGGGGGTTGACGACATGGCTACCGCAGTTGTTGCATTTACGGGTGGTTTCGTCCTTGAAAAATTCAATCGAATTTCCGCATTTTGGGCAGGGGGCATCGAATATCGCCCCGGGTTTCCAAAACCGCGTGTCCTGTCCTGGGCATTGCATAACCCGCCTCCTCCAAATAGGTTAAGGGCTGTCCCCCCTTGTTCAAAGGGGGAACAGCCGCCTCTGGTTACGACGCGAGAGGGAAATCCTCAGAGACCGGTGTCGGCGGAACGGTTCCGAGGGCCTTTTCGCTTGCGGTATCCCCGAGAATGGCCTTCATATCCTCATCCACCGTCGTGATCGGCTTGATGTCGAAGGTCTTGACCAGCACATCGAGCACGTTCGGCGTGATGAAGGCCGGCAGGGTTGGCCCCAGCCGGATGTTCTTTATTCCGAGGTGGAGCAGCGTAAGCAGGATCGCCACCGCCTTCTGCTCGTACCACGAGAGGATCATCGAGAGCGGCAGCTCGTTGACGCCGACATTGAACGCCTTGGCGAGCGCGACAGCGATCTGTACTGCCGAATAGGCGTCGTTGCACTGGCCGATATCCAGCAGGCGCGGGATGCCGCCGATATTGCCCAGCTCCTTATCGAAGAACCGGAACTTGCCGCAGGCCAGGGTCAGTACCACGGTGTCCAAGGGTGTTTTTTCCACAAACTCGGTGTAATAATTTCTGCCCGGTTTGGCGCCGTCGCAGCCGGCAACCAGGAAGAAATGGCGGATTGCCTTGCTCTTCACCGCGGCGACCACCTTGTCCGCGACGCCAAGAACCGCGTTTCTGGCGAATCCCACCATCACCTGCCGACCGCCTGTATCTTCCGGAAAACCGGGCAGGGCCAATGCTTTCTCGATGAGCGGGGTGAAGTCCCGTGTCGCGATATGGTGAACCCCGGGCCATCCCACCAGACCCGTGGTATAGATATTGTCACGATAGGCGTCGCGCGGCTTCTGGATGCAGTTGGTGGTCATCAGAATGGCCCCGGGAAATTCGGCAAATTCCCTGCCCTGATTCTGCCAGGCGGTTCCGTAGTGGCCGTAGAGATGGGAATATGTTTTCAATCCCGGGTAACCGTGGGCGGGCAGCATTTCGCCGTGCGTGTAAACGGAGATGCCCTTTCCCTGCGTCTGCTTCAGCAGCTCTTCCAGGTCCTTCAAATCGTGGCCCGAAACGAGGATGGCCTTGCCCTTTTTGGCGCCCAGCGGTACGCTGGTGGGCACAGGGTGACCATATGAGCCGGTGTTGCCCGCATCCAGGAGTTCCATCGTCCAGAGATTGACCTCGCCGCACTTCAGCACCAGGCCGATCCAGTCGTTGAGCCCTAAATCTTTCCTGAGCGTGGCCGCAAGCCCCTCCTGGAGGAATGCGTAAACGGCGTCGTCCTCCCGCCCCAGGATGTGGGCATGATGGGCGTAGGCAGCCACCCCCTCCATGCCGTAGAGCAGAATGTGTTGCAGCGAGAGGATATCGCCGTTGATACCGGGATCTGACTTTATGCCGACCGCTTTACCCTGGGCGATCAAACCGTCTATCGTCGCCGCCGGTGCGAAGACGGCCGCCGGTTCGGTAAAATCAGCCTTGCCTCCCGCTTTGCTTACCTTTTCTTTGAGGCTTTCGCGCAGCTCCACGCAGTGCCGGATCAGGCCGTCAAAACGCCGGGGGTCGAAATCCACATTGGTGACGACGGAAAAAAGCGCCTCGCAGGTAAAGGTGTTGACCTCTGTGTCGATCACACCTGCATGGCGCCCCTCTTGGGCAACCATCGCCAGACCCTTCAGGGCATACACGGTCAGGTCCTGAAGGGCCGCAACGTCGGGGTCCTTGCCGCAGACGCCGACCTTTGTGCATCCCTTTCCCTGGGCTGCCTGTTCGCACTGGTAACAGAACATGTTCTTTTCTACCATCTTCATCTATTTCTCCTTCGTTTGAATTTGTTGACGGCAACTTTTTCCCCGCCAATCTTGACTGCACAATACAGAGTTGATGAAGATGAATCCTTGACTCAAGTCAAAGATGGGAATTTATTTCGAAGACGGTGTAAATTTTCCCTCAAGGGCGGCGATAAATGCCGCGCACCTCACCGGGAGTTCCGCTCCCATTTCCCCTTCAGCCTTGTCGAATGCATGGGTGATTGCGTTCTTATCGGTTTCGGACAAATTTCCATCCATCCATGGGAAAAGGATCTCATCCTCTTTTTTGATATGGTCGGCGAGAAGTTCGCCGTAAGACTGAAGGTGTTCGATGAGGGTCGCTTTCTCCTGCATGTCGAGGGCCGCTCTCATTGCCCTAACATGGCGACGCCCCGTTTCGTGATCGCTATGCATGGCCTGGATAATTTCTGACTTCTGGT
>Ga0351854_1161_pt1 | contig 10525 bp, 5 predicted proteins | sample BONcelHFGM3001C9_FD_206793 | JGI IMG/M metagenome (GOLD analysis project Ga0351854, IMG submission 206793) | Enriched cells from coal bed in the Powder River Basin, Montana, United States - BONCAT cells FGM rep2 HSBNCT.FGM.300.1.C9 ...
TCCAATGTCCAATATCCAATAACCAAGTTAAGGAAAAAGAAATGAGGAAATCATCGCATACCAGTTCAAACTCCCCTCCATTTGGAGGGGTTGGGGGAGGCTCTACCGGTTCTTTCTCCCCCTCTTTCGGAGGGGGTCGGGGGGAGGCTTCTGGGGGAGGCTTTTCTGTTGCCATCGACCTCGGAGGAACCATCATCAAAATTGGCCTGTTGAAAGACGGTCAACTCGTTGACCGAAAGGAAATTCCTGCACAATCGGCATATGGACTGAAATCACAACTTCCCGAACTTGAACAGGTGATCGATCAGATAATGTTGGCGAATCAACTTGAGAACAAAGACGTTCTGGGTATTGGTTTTTCGTTTGCCGGACTGGTCGATTCTGTAGAAAATAGAATTTTATCGACCAACCAAAAGTACGACGATGGTCCGGACACCGATCTGGTCGGTTGGGCTAGCGCAAAATGGAACTGGCCGCTTTTTGCGATGAACGATGCGCGAATGGCTCTGTTGGGCGAGTGGCAACATGGGGCAGGGCAGGGTTGTACCGAACTGGTTGCTATTACTTTGGGTACAGGAATCGGATCAGCTGTTTTGATCGGCGGTGAATTGCTGATTGGTAAACATTTTCAGGCAGGAAACCTGGGCGGACACTTTGTGGTTAACCACAATGGCACGGTTTGCACCTGCGGAAATGTTGGCTGTGTGGAAGCCGAAGCCTCTACCTGGCGCTTGCCATCTTTATTGAAAGATCATCCCGAATTTGATCAAAGTTCGATTAAAAATGAAGAAGTCTTGGATTTCAGAGCATTATTTCACCATGCCGGAAACAACGATCGGGTTGCCAAAGAAGTACTTGGTTCGAACATCAATAAATAGTAAATAGATAACCACATAGACACATAGAACACATAGGAATATTTCTATTGTGACCTATGTGTCTATGTGGTTAGAAAAAGAATAAACAAATGAAGAAATATTTAAACAAGCCCTCAAAATTTACAAACCTTCCGGTTGTTGAGGTGAAAAACGAATCGTACAAAGTTGAAAACGGCTGGGAAGCCATTTGTGCCCGGTTGAATAAAGAAATATCGGCTCTCGGAGAAAAGAAAAAACTTGTGGTGATTGAAACTTATCAGGGCGTAATCCACGAAGAGCTGATTTCGAACCTGAAAGCTGGCCTGAAATGTGATCGTTTTATCCAGGCTTCAGAATATATGTTGCCTGAAGAAGAGATCAAAAAGCTGGTTTTCCCTGATGTGACCAACGACCGCATTTTCAGTTTCCTCACCCGCCTGACGATCGATACCTTTTTCGATCCTGAAAAAGTGAAAGCCATTCAATCAGAAATTGCTGACACGAAGGAAGGCATCATTATTATTTACGGCAGTGGTGCGAGTTTGCTACGTCCTGAAGCCCCCTCTACCGGAGAGCTTGTCCCGAATAATCAGCGATTTATTCGGGTGTATTAACTTTAGTCGCATAAAATATAAATCATTGAATATGAGATACATAAATTGCAAATTATAAAATTAAATCCGGCGGTCTTAGTGTTGCTTTGTGGTTTGGTGTCTTTGTGGCAGAAAAGAAAACCGCCACTAAGTCACAAAGTCTCAAAGATCCACGAAAAAGGCATCCGCCATATTTAATTCTAGTAAATATTTCCATAAATCATTGTCTGTCAACTCCATTTGTAACGCTTGTTTAAAGTGAACTACATTAAATAAATCGCTGAATAATCGGGAGGGTTGGGGGGAGGCTCTTATTTATGCCGACATGGCCCGTTGGGAAATTCAGTTGCGGATGCGCCAGCATTTAGTTGATAATTTGGGCGTGAACAATCGCGATACTGCCGACTGGATGCTCCTTTACAAACAAGGTTTTTTTGTGGATTGGCGTGTGTGTGACCGTCTGAAAAAGACCTTGTTCGATCGGATAGATTTTCTGCTTGATACCAATAAAATTGGACAGCCAAAAATGGTGGAGGGGAAAGCCATATTGGAAGGCTTGAAATTGGCGGCCAACCGTCCGTTTAGTGTGGTGCCGTTTTTTGATCCGGGGCCATGGGGCGGACAGTGGATGAAAGAAGTCTGCAATCTGGATGAAGCTGCGCCCAATTATGCCTGGTGTTTCAATTGTGTGCCTCAAGAAAACAGCTTGTTGCTGAAGTTTGGCGACGATGTGATTGAGATTCCTTCCATCGATTTGGTATTCCGGCATCCACGCGAGTTACTGGGCGATGCGGTTCATGGTCGTTTTGGCGACGAATTCCCGATCCGGTTCGATTACCTCGATACGATGGAAGGCGGCCATTTGAGCTTGCAGGTTCATCCGCTCACTGAATACATTCAGGAGAAATTTGGCTTGCATTACACGCAGGACGAAAGTTATTACATGATGGACGTGGAAGATGACGCCATAGTTTACCTTGGTTTGCGCGAAGGTGTAAATCCGGAAGAAATGCTGGCCGATCTGGAAGAAGCGCAAGCAGGAGGCAAACCTTTTGAGGCCGAAAAACATATACAAACCTGGCCGATGAAAAAGCACGATCATGTTTTGATTCCGGCCGGAACCATTCACTGTTCGGGAAGAAGCAGCATGGTGCTCGAAATCAGCGCCACGCCATACATTTTTACTTTCAAATTATGGGATTGGGGACGATTGGGAATGGATGGAAAACCGCGCTCGATCAACATTGAACATGGTAAAAAGAATATTCAATGGGATCGGACAACCGAATGGACTCGCCAAAATCTGGTGAACCGTATAGAAAAAGTGGCTGAAGGCGATGGTTGGGTGGAAGAACGCACCGGTTTGCACGAACGCGAATTTATTGAAACCCGCCGCCACTGGTTTACCAAAAAAGTGGAGCACCATACCAATGGCGGAGTTGATGTGATTTGCCTGGTTGAAGGCGATGAAGTAATTCTTGAAAGCCCGGCCAATGTCTTTGAGCCTTTTGTAGTGCATTATGCCGAAGTGTTTATTGTGCCGGCAAAAGTTGGTGCATACACCATTCGCCCATACGGAGCAGGCGAAGGCCAGAAATGCGGTACCATGAAAGCATATGTGAGGGTTTGATTTTTTAACCACAAAGACACGAAGACACAAAAGGACATTATTCATAGTGTCTTTGTGCCTTCGTGTTTCAATAAAAATATGGTTATTATGAATTTTTATCCCGGATTTGATATACAACCCACTACCCAGCCGATGGGTTTTGAATATGGCCCTGATGTTTTTGGTCCCGAAGTGGAGAACCGCACACTCGATTCTATTCGAAATAGCCTGCGAAATCCTGATTGTGCGGGGCCCGACCCGGTTTATTCCATTGCGATGGATATGGGTAAAATCGATCACCTCCACCTACTAAAGCAACATCACTTGTTGTATGGTGCGGTGACTTACGCTGCTGGTCGTTTGGGCGATGAGCCCGTTCGCAGTCAGGGACATATCCATACGGTTTCACCGTTTTCGGGTTGGTCAACTCCTGAAGTGTATGAAATATGGTCGGGCAAGGCCATTATTTATATGCAGGAAACGGCAGATGACCAACCGGGGCGCTGCTTCGCGGTGGTTGCCAATCCGGGTGACGTGGTGATTGTTCCGCCGTATTGGGCACATGCCACCATCAGCGCCGATGCCGAGCAACCCCTCACTTTTGGCGCCTGGTGCGACCGCGAATATGGTTTTGAATACGATGGAGTCCGCGCCCACAAAGGACTGGCCTGGTTTCCGGTGATTACTCCTTCAGGAGAAATTGGATGGCAGAAAAATCCGAATTATGCGGAATGTGAGTTGATTTTGAAAAGTCCTGAAATATATAACAGGCTGGGAATTGAGCCAGGAAAATCTATTTACAAACAGTTTGAGGAAAACCCGGATAAGTTTTTGTTTGTGCCACAGCCCCAATTAGTAAAAGAGATTTGGGAAAATTTGTACCGTAAATATCACCAAAAACACATCTACTGTCCAGAAATTCATGCATCAATTGCGAGTTTAATAGTGTTGATTGTTATTGTTTTGAAATCCGGATCAGCTCAGGAAAATTCTCATTTAGAACAAAAAAACTGATTGGTTGATCTTTTCGGTAAACGATACTTCCGGTTTCGCCATTGGGGCATATAAATGTTTTTGAATTCAATTTTAACCGGCTGATATCATTTTCGGTCGTTCCGGTTACGGTAATTGCGGTTAACTGATCAACCAATCCTACACCAGCAGCCTTCAGCAATGCTTCTTTCATGGTCCAGACTTCAGTAAATCGTTCTGCCAAATTGCCATTGTTGCAATAGTCCGTTTCGTCATCCGAAAATGCATATCGAATCAGCAATGGTAAGTCCTCTTTCCCTGTCAGCATTTCGATGTCAACGCCAATTCTTCCGGAGGAATTAAAAGCGAGTGAAAATGAATGGTTTGTGTGACTCACGTTAAAACACAAATTGGTGCCGGCTATAAAGAGTTTCCCGAATCTTCCTTTTTTGAATTCAATTTCGATTGGTGGTTTCTTAAGGTAGCTCCCAAGTATCAACCGCAATGCTGACCTGCACGATAGCCAGGTGCTTTTTTGTCCGGATCCTTTAAGCCGGTCAGCGTAAATCAATTCTTTGGGTGTCAGGATTTTGTGTAAATTCTGATTTTCAGCCAGAGAATTGGTTCCGTAAACAATCACCAAATCGTTGCTGCCGGCTATTTCCTGAATATTGCAGGATTGCTCCCAGATCATGACTGCTGTTTTATCCTGGCTTCCAGTTCATCGAGTCTTTTATCCAGCACTTCCGCAAAATATTGATCGTTTGGCGGGGCGAAAATGCGCGAATGTTCATCGGGCAAGGTATGTACAACTACACCTTTAAGGGCAAATCGATTCCATCCGTAGTCCTTCCTGTTTGGGATGTAGAAGGTTGGCTTTCCTGCCCTGAAAAGATCAAGCTGAATTTCAGCCGGTTTTAATTCGTATTTTATAAGGGCTTCGGTCATTGCCATTTCTACATTGTCCGACAAAAACATGGGTTGTCCGTCTTCTACCGTAATTTTACGTTCTTTCTCTTTCATTATTCCCAACTGTATCAGCTTGAAAATGATCGAGAACCGGATGCTTTTGTATTTGTTGTGCAGGAGCCGGCGCTTTCCTTTCCAGGGTTCTTTCAGTAGCAGCCAGGTAACGTAAAATGGTTTTATGGCCGAAACTTTAAGGTTAAACAGTCGCTCTTCTGATAGCGATTGCAGGTGTTTGGCCATCGACGAAACCGAGTCGATTACCCCGGCAAAGCTAACTTCATTGCCTTTGTCCGTCAGTTTTTTCGCCATATCGAACGTAATAAATCCTCCCAGCGAGAATCCCAGCAACATATAGGGGCCATTTGGCTGAATTTTTTTAATCTCTTCGATATAGTCGTCGGCCATTTCTTCAATGTTGTTGCTCAGTTCCCGGCTTCCGTCCAGCCCTTTTGCCTGAAACGCATAAATGGGCCTGTCATCTTTTAAATGATGTGTAAGCGATTGATAGAGAAGTACATTTAGTCCGGCGCCGTGAATAAGGAAAAGTGGCGTTTTTGATCCTTTGGGACGAATAGGCACCAAACATTGCCAGAAGCTATCCTTGTCTTCGGAAGTAAGCAATGGTGCAAATGTGCGGACAGTTGAATTTTGTATCAGCGATGCCAGTGGAATATTGATATCTTTCAGCTTTTTGATTTCTGCCATCAGTTGAACGGCTTTCAGCGAATGTCCACCCAAATCAAAGAAATCATCGTCGATACCCATCGAGTCAATCGAAAGTACTTTTTTCCAAAGGCCAAGCACAAATTCTTCGGTTTCGTTGGTTGGTTTTGCACTTTCGTTGGTCGATTGTGCCAGCTTTTCTTTGGCTGTATTGATCAGCCTTTTTTTATCCACCTTTCCGTTGCTGGTCAATGGAATTTCCTCTACTGGCACAATCATTTCAGGCACCATATAAGCCGGAAGTTTTTTCTTCAATTCCTCTTTTATGGCCTGGGCGCTCACTGGTTGGGTTTTCTCGGTATAAAATGCAAAGAGCGACTTTTCTCCGGAAGCATTTGCAGAAACAGCCACAACGCAAGTTTCCACTCCATCGAACGAACTGATTTGCTGCTCAATTTCGCCCGGTTCTACCCGGTATCCCCTGATTTTCACCTGTGCATCAACACGCCCCTGGTAATAGATCAAGCCATTCTGGCCGGCTATAACCAGATCGCCGGTGCAATAACAGCGCTGAAGTCCGTTGTCCGGCGTTTCGAACCAAATGAAAGCCTTGTTTTGTTCGGGCTCACGGTTCAGGTAACCAAGCGCCAAGCTATCGCCTGCAACCAGCAATTCTCCTGCAACGCCTTCAGGAACAAGCTGACGGTTGTTGTCGGTAATGTAAATCCGGTATCCCGGCAATGGCTGACCAATCGGTACAGTTGTTTCAGGTTGATAGCCCACCTTTATTTCGAAAGCAAGTGCAACCACTGTTGTTTCGGTTGGGCCGTAAGTATTGAACAACCGGTGTTTGGTTTCGCGCGTGTTCCAGAGGGCAACATCGGTAGTCGAAACAGCCTCACCACCAATAATAACCAATCGCAGGCTTTCCGGAAGTGGCTGATTCAGGTAGCCATCGGATTGGATAACCTGACGCCAGTAGGCTGTTGGTAAATCCCAGACTGAAATTTGATGTTGATGCGAAAAACGCAATAATTCATCGGTCACCAGCATTTCAGCAGTTCGCAGGTAAATACCGGCTCCTGAACAAAACGAGCAGAAAATTTCTTCAATGCTGGCATCAAACGCCAGGCTCGAAAATTGTAAAACATGGTCGTTGCTTGTAAATTCGTACAAGCCTATTGCTCCTGAAATAAAATTGGCGAGGGCTTTACGCGATATTTTTACCCCTTTTGGTATTCCGGTCGATCCGCTGGTGTATATGATATAAGCAACATTATCAGGATTGTATGATATTTTTGGGAAGTCTCCGACAGAGAGGTTTTCTTTGATTTTTGAAACATCGAGTACCGGGATATTTTCAGCCAAATCAGAAACTTCACTGTCAACCAGGATTAATGAAACAGCGGCATCGGTGCAGAAAAACTGTTTCCGCTCCGTTGGCATGGTTGGGTCGATGGGAAGAAAACTGGCTCCACAGCGCAGCGTTGCCATGATGGCAGTAAAGTAATTGTAATTGCGTCCAATAACCACCGCAACGATTTGACCGGTTTTAATTCCCATTCCAATCATTGTGGCCGACAGATTTTCAATGTCGTTCGAAAAAGTTCGGTACGAATAGGCTAAGCCAGAATCGAAAATAGCAGTTTGGTCAGGAAAATCATCTGCGACTGTGGTAAACTGGGTGAAAACGTCTTCCATTGTCACTGCTTTTCCAATTGCCTCATTAATGTTTTTAGTGATTTTTAGTGACTTTTCTGCTGAAATCAGCCCTATTTCATTTACTTGTCTAGCGGGTGCTTCAACCAGATTTTGAAGAAATATTTCAAAACTTTCGGCAATTGAACCGACACCGGAATATTTTGTTCCGGATGGTAAATGATAGCTTATTTCGTTGTTAATAAGGTTGATGACAATGCTGTCGCTGTTCAGTAAATTGGTTTCTGCTGAAGCTTTGGAAATGATTATTTCCGGCAGGTCAGCAGCATTGTTCCTTAACTCAGGATAGCGTATCCGGGTTGATCGGGTGAATGTTTCCGCTTTCTCTACTTTTTTAATGCCGGGGAGAATCTTAATGATTTCAGCCGAAACAGAATTTGTAGGATCAATGGAGGCGCTCAGAGGTACCCAGGTATTGTAAATTCCTTCGAAGCTTTTAATTTTTTCAGGTAAATCGCCCGATACAAAACCCAGGGTTCCTGAAGTTTGGTTCGACAAACGAATGAAGAAAAGCATCAAAACCGCAGAAATTACATCTTCAGCTTTTTGCTCCGGAAATAGGATATCCAACTGAGAGATAGTCTTTTCATTCAGGATTGTTTTCGCAACCGATGAGCTGCTTGTTCCGGTTACGACCGGCCAAATCAAAAACTCGGCCTTGGCCAGTTCCTTTTTCCAGGAAGGTTCAAATCTGGCCATGCTTCCAAAACGAATCAATGCATTTTTAGCTACAGTTTTATCAGGTTCTGGCATTTGGGTGCCGGGTTCCAGTAGATTTTGAACAGGTGTTTTTACTCCGTTTTTATCGTACAAAACTTCAGGAAGTACCAACCCATCCACACAATAGAAACCCCTTTTCCCATTAGAATCAACTACCTGACCAGCATTCCCCTTCTGATTAAAATCAACCGATGCTTTGGCAACCACAAAATATTCGTTTCGGATGTAAAGCAATGGCAGCGTAAATTCGTTGGCATAATGACTGCTGAAATTTGTTGCCCGAATCAGCGTGTCAATCGATTTTGCTGAACTGTCGCTGGTAATCAATCCGAAATTTTCGGGACGGGCAGCCAATGGATAATAGGTTCGGTTGGTCAGATTTTGTGCTACCGGCATTAATTTCTGGTTGACGATTGACGTAACCAGCTCCCCAAAACTTTTTAATGCGGCTTCAAAGCAGCGGGTATTAATCGAAAGGGCAGTATCGTTTGGCAATACCGGAATTATCTGACCGGCAACAATATCTCCGGCATCAATTTCATCTACCACTTCGTGCCACGAAACGCCATGTTCCGTTTCGCCGTTCATAATGGCCCAGTTGCTGGCATACATACCGGCATAGCGGGGGAGTGGGGCATCGTGGTAATTGATGGCCATCATGCGTGCCAGCGAAGTAAATTGTTTTTTCAGAATCAGACTATTGTTGATGCTGAAGATATAATCGACCGGTTCGAAAACCGATAAATTGCTTAGGTTGCTGTATTTTTGGAAGGTTTCTGAGGCATTTTCATGGATCAGCCATTCGTCTCCCGAAACCAAAGCCTGAATACTGATTCCTTGTTCTTTTAAAATGTCCATGCACTTATGAGGGAGATTTCCTTCCCCAACAACAATGCAGGTTATTCTATTCTGATTTTCCATCACATTTTTCTTTTGAACTATAATATTATAAATTTTCCTGATTCAGAAAGCTTCTCTGAACGGATTAAATAAATATAAATACCCGGAACAAAGTAGGAAACATTGATTTCTGTGGATTTATTTTCAAGGTTGATACCCGATTGCTGAAGGACACTGACACCTTGCAGATTAAAAATTTCCAAATAAACATCGGACCCAAATTCTTGCTGAATACTGATTTTCAATTTGTCTTTCACAGGATTTTGTAAAAGACGACTTTTCCTGCCGGTGTTCTGAGGCTGAATCAGACTGGAAGTTGATCCATCGTATTCGAAGGCTCCAATATCTGATTGGGCGCCATAAGGACGGAGTATTCCCGAAAAATCGAAACCGACGGTATTGTTTGCATCTGCAACATCAATTAGCGGAGAACCTTTCATCAGTTTAAAATCGTTGGGCAACTGCATGTTTAGCGATACAAAGCCTGCCATATCTGCATTCCGTGCCAGGTAATTATTATTGAGGGTTGCATCAGAGGCGACATGTTGAAACATGATATAGGAATCTTTTCCTTTAAAACTGGTATTGTCGTTTTCGTAATACCCGAAGTTTCCCGGATTGATAATTACGTTGGATGAAATCTGGCTTCCCTTACTTTTTACGCTGGAGAACCGGATGCCTTCTGATTTTGGATTGATGATATTGTTGTGCAGGATATAAAAAGCGGCATCGGCCTGAACAGAAACATCGGTTACAAAAATGCCATGTTTCATCTGGGTCAGATCGGTTGGCTGAAAGCTGCGGCCAGCATCTAAAATAATGTTGTTGAAAATTTTGTAACCGCCCAACCCGTGGCTTTCAATTCCGTTTCCTTTGCCCTGACTGATAAAATTGTTGTAACAATCGCATTTTGAGCCTCCGCCAATGGTAATGCCCGACATTTGAGATTCGGTTTGTAACTGGCTGTCGTACCGAATAGTGTTGTTGTAGATTTGACAATTGTTGGATGCAGAACTTACCTGAATGCCATCCCAACCCGAATATTCAATGATGTTGTTGTAGATTTTTACCCCATCGAGCAAACTTGGCATCAGAAGAACATCTTTCCCATCGCATTGCACGGTTTGCCCAAAGTATTTGGTGTTACCCACATACAAACCTTCGTCGCCCACATTGGCAATGTAATTATCGTGAATGCTGGTATTATATTGGGTAAAAGTACCTCTGACCGAGGCCAAAGTGCAATCGGGGTCGGTTTTGGCATAGATGCCGCCGATCATACAGTTTTCTACGGAAACATGTTCAATCTCAAAGTCCGAACTTAGCGCTCCGATTCCCATTCCGCCGCCATTGGCAACTCTTTTTATCTGAAAACCATAAGTTAGTCCGGGGTCGCCGGTACCGGTAAATTTAAAATACCTGCAATTCTGTATCGAAATACCAAAATAGTGATCGGTGTCGATGGTAACTGCACCACCCGAATTGATCATGACAATTGGTCTGTATGTGTCTCCCCTGAAATT
>Ga0351854_1164_pt1 | contig 10024 bp, 5 predicted proteins | sample BONcelHFGM3001C9_FD_206793 | JGI IMG/M metagenome (GOLD analysis project Ga0351854, IMG submission 206793) | Enriched cells from coal bed in the Powder River Basin, Montana, United States - BONCAT cells FGM rep2 HSBNCT.FGM.300.1.C9 ...
TATCCTTTGTTGTTCCAGAAACTTGTGGTGTCCAGTTTGTTCCACCATTGGTGGTTTTTATAATTTTTCCTGAATCGCCAATGGAATAGCAAGTTTGCGCATCTAATGGACAATATATAGAATTCAGATTATTGGCAGTGCCGGAAGATTGAGAAACCCAATTGCTTCCCCCATCGGTTGTTTTAAGAATTGTTCCGCTCGCTCCTGCTGCAAATCCGACCTCAGTCCCAATTGGGAAATGCGTAGAATACAGATGAGCCAATGTTGTGTAATAATTAATTTGTGTCCAACTCGTGCCACCATCTACAGTTTTTAAGAGAGTGCCTCCTGTTCCAACGACATAGCATGTGTCCGCATCAACAGGGCAATGAATTGACAGCAAATGTTGTGAAGTGCCGGAAGACAAGGCAGTCCACGTTGTTCCACCATTTGATGTTTTCAAAATCGTTCCGTTATCACCGACAGAGAATCCAGTGTTGACATCTACTGGGAACATTACAGATCTAAGATTATTTGTGGTTCCCGAGGTTTGTATCCCCCATGTAGTTCCTCCATTAGTCGTTGATAATATTTTCCCAGCAGATCCTACTATATACCCATTAGTTGATGAGTTTGGAAAAAATACCGAGTACAGAGCGGTTGATAAGCCAGAAGATTGAGTAGCCCATAAGGTTCCGCCATTTGTTGTCTTTAATATTGTCCCATTGTCTCCAGCCACATACCCAACCATTGCATCCAAGGGAAAGTGCACAGAATGAAGATCATCCGATACTCCAGAAACGAAACCAGACCATGTTGTTCCTCCGTCAGTCGTCTTTTCGATCCGGCCGTTGAATCGAGCTACAAATCCTGTCGATGCATCTGGGAAAAAAATGGAATAATTCGCTCCTGCTCCCATCGAAACTGTATTATGATTCCAAGTGTTTCCCCCATCCGTGGTTGTATACGCCCAACTATCATTATCTACACCTGATACAGCGTGACAATTGGAAGCGTCTATCGGGCAGTGAAAAGAATAAATGTCATGCAAAAGTCCATTTGAGGCATCATTCCATGTAATACCGCCATCTGATGTTTTAAGAACCATGTCCCCATCACCGGCAATATAGCCTGTAAGATTATCGATGAAATAAACAGCACGCAGATCATTCCCCGTAGGGATGCGGTTTTGCCATTCCCAAGCATTGGCTGGTTGGGACAAGTGCAAAATGCATGCAATTTGAAAACAGAATGAGAAAATGATAAAGAGTGTAATATGTGAGTATTGAATAGGGCCCCGTTTTCGCCATTGTTTGATGTTTCGATAATCATTTAAATTAATCATTATTAATTGCCGCCCTTATTAAGAAGATAAATGTCTGAGATACTAATAATCATGTAAAATATCCACTGTCAAAAATCCCACTCTACACCGGTACGCCAGATGCTCTGGTCATAGGTAAAAGCCGGGTTCACAACATCCGAATACGAAACAAAATCCGTACTGAAGATCAGCGCATATTCCTGTGTTGCCTGATAGTTGAAACTTGAAAGAATCTGTTTCTTCCGGTTGTCGGAGCTTGCGCCCGTATTCTTCAACAGTTCATACTTCCCGCTCCACACGAGTTTGTCCGGCATGATGCGCCAGTTCAGCCCCAGCGACATGTTTTTTTGATTCGTAGCCGTGGCGGTCAGGCTCGTCGTGAGATCAGATGTGCTGTAGTAAGCGGACAGGTCCAAAAACCTTGTGAGCGGCGTGTTCACGGAGAACAGCCAGACCTTTGAATTTGTCAGCATGGTGGGAGCGGTGAAATTCACATCCTGCCAACTGATGCTCAACCTTGCGGACGGGAACACGAAGGTGGCGGGTGCTAGCAGGAACATGGACACGGAATCGGATTCGGACGTTGTGCCCTGTGATGATGTCAATTTGGATCGGCGAAAGGTAAGTGCGGGCATTACATCCGTGGATACCGTGACGTAGCCGGAACTGTATTTGACCGTTTCCTGGGCAGCAGACACGGTCGCCTCTGCATCGTACTCCTCGTACTCCGCACCCATTCCCAGCCAGTCCGTGACCTCATAATCCCCTTGAGCACGGTAGCCCTTTCGGTTGCTGTTCAAGGTCTGGGAGCTGCCTTCAGCGACTGGCACATAGTCCTTGGGGATGCTGTAGAGTTCGATTTCGCCGGACACGGTGTTTGCCACCCCCGTAATCAGGAACTTGTAGGCATCGTTCCGGGAAGCGCCGCCGGTCTGCGGCTTTCGGATGTTGTGGGCGGCTTCCAGTGCGGCGGACACATTTTCTGTCACATCCTGCTCATGGCGCACACTGATGATTTCGTCACGTGCCGGGACATTGACCGCCGCGGTACCGCCTCGGTCCAGTTCGTAGGCGGACAACAGCGTGATGTGTGTGCTGCCACGGTTGCCCCAGTCGTAAGATCCCGTAAGCCCGTTTGTTACCTGTTTGAATGTGCCGCTGGTGGACGGATCCTGTGATCTGCCGGAAAAGAACTGGAATTTCCAAGGTCCGTCCCGCTTGTCGATTTTCATACCCAGCATCTCGGTGCCCGCCACGGTGAGATCGGACAGGTCGAGCCAGTAATTGCCCATAACAGCATCAAAATGCGTGTTGAAGTAGTAGTAGCGACCCTTATCTATAGTCTGGCCGGTGTAGGAGCGGGTTTTGCGGTTGTAAGCTCCGATTATGGTGCGCCCTTCTGAAATATTGGTGAAATTGAAATCAACGTTCAGCTTGGAGCCTTCTTTTTCCTCGAAGATGCTGGTGATATCAAACCCGCTCTGGGGCGTGTAGTCCGCAAACACAAAATCATTTGAAATGTCAAGATTGCCCGTGGTCCTGTCGCCTTCCTCGGCTTCCCTTGAGGGCGCAACGCCCTTGATGAAGAATTTCCATCCCAGAGGCTCAACAGCCTGCCCATTCACATTCTGTGCCGTGGCCCGCACCTCATAGGATCCGGGCGGCAAGTCCGCCGGGGGCTGGAACAGAATGTATGAGGGGTTGATGTCGGCTTTTTGTGTCACATCGCTGCCGTTGATGAGCACGATGACCGTGGAAGGCGCAACCGGGGATTCAAGACCCGAAAGGTCCACGGTGATCATGGGGCGTGTGTCGGTGATTTCAGACCCCGGCAGAGGGTACAGGGGCTTCATCTGCGTGAGTCCCATATCCGCCTTGAGCCGGTCGTCCGTGTCTTGAGCGAACAACGCTACGGGACAGAATAGCAATACGAACAAGCAGACGATGGTGGTGCGGGACATGTTAAAAAAACTCCTAATGCATTGTGATATCCGGCGGATAGTCTGGAGTCAACGTGAGCACGGCGCTTGCGGACACGCCGGTTGAAGCCGTTGCCGTGATGGTGACTGTGTTCAAAATGGAACCTGCTCCAGCTCTGAATATAGTAGAGCCGGTGCCGTTATTCAGTGTGATGGTTGATGGTGACAGCGCACCGCCAGTAGAGGCGGACAGGCTCACAACTGCGCCGGTTACCGGTTTGCCCAGAATATTGGTGCCTGTGACCGTGACTGTTGCCGTGCTTTCGTTGTCCGCCACGATGCTTGCCGGATTCACGGTTACGATGAGATATGCGGCTTTGGTCTCATCAATGGTGCGAAGAATTTGTTTGACTGTGCTATTGCCTGTACTATTTGTGGCGACAATGGTGATTGTGGCAAGTGATGCGCTGAATTCAATCATTTGGTTGAAACTGCCGTCTGGGTTGACTGTAATCTTCTGCCCGCTGACCGTGATGATTGCATCAGGATCGGCGAATCCCATAAAACCACATTGAATTATGAAACCATTTTGAGTGCAGGTTCCCGAGCCAGGCTCAAAATTGGAAGATGGTTCAAAGATTTCCAACCTCGGCGCAAGGGTGTCTGCAAACACTATGTTTGAATTTTCGTTTGAAGATGCTACACAAGCGCCACAAGCGCCAATGCATCCACCAACATCCGAATAAGCTGCAACGGCAGCAATTGGCAAACACGATTCCTGTTGTGCCGTAGTACCGGACTTGCTACAGATCAACACCTGCTCACTGGTACATGTTATTCTTTGATTGTCTTCTTCAGCCGTTGCATTGTCGCTCGTCGCGCAATCTGAACACAATCCAATGCACCCACCCTGTTTTATTCGGGCTGGAACCGCTGCATTAGCGATACATAATTCCTTTTCTCCCTCTGCTTCTGGGTCAATGCATACCAATACTTGGCCTTCCGAACATGAATCACTGGATTCTTTGCCCTGGTTGCCATGTTGATAATGAACTTCAATGGATTTCTGAACGGTTTTGCTGCTGGTATCTGTAGCTGTGATCGCAATCTGATTTTTACCGGGTTGTAGGTTCACATTCAATGAGAAAAGCCCCTGAGCATTGGACATGGCGGTTGCGCCGTATGCTTCCACGAGGCTGCCGGGGGATGTAATGCCCTCGATGGTCAGATTAGGCGTAGAAACCTTGTCCCCGCTTCCCAAAGGCTTGGTGATTTCCAGCATCGGTTCACTCAAGGAGCCCGCTGCCGCAGAAAATCCAGAAGAGTCTTCGACGCTCATCTGTTTGGGTTGTTCTGGCGGAGAACCTGAAATGACGGTTGTCATTTGTCCGCTTGTTAAGGTGACTTCGCCTCCAGATAGTGATTTGACATTTAATTTGCCTTGCTGGCATTTAACAACTGTGGATTTGGCTTCAATGATTTCCACAGAAAATATCGTACCCCGCACTCCTGCGATGGCTGTTGGGGTCTTGATTTCAAAATTCGATTGGGCGCTGCTGACCCTTTTTGCTTTGACGTGCACAGCGCCACTTTTCATGTCAATGGATGATTTTTCCACACCAGTTGTGGGGGTAAATTCATTCTTGTCTATCTTAATGGTGGTGAGGGGTTGCAGTTTGACCAGATTACCCTGGGACCATTTGATGATACATGAAGCCTTTTCTTTGGTACGCACACTGTCGCCGGGAGATAGGGCGATGCCTTCCTTTGCCTGGCTCCAATCCGCTTTGCCCTTCTGCACTTCCACGGTGCCTGTGATGTTGGAGATGGTCGCCTGAACCGGTATTGAGCTTGCCGCAATACAAGGCGCGGAGATTATTGCCAGCATTACGCAGATTCCCAATACCGTGAGTAACATTCTGTTATTCTTGAGTCTGTTCATTTATCCCCCCACAAGAAACACTATTGTGCCAAACATTATGGAATGAGCAGGGTGTGAGGCTGCCGCATCTGTGTCGCCCGGATGTCCATCTGTAAATCATGCTCCACGAGTGATCAAAATGTCCATTTTGGACAATAAGGATCTTACCAGAATCATTGCCTCCACACAACAACAAAGAAGATCTTTATTTCTAACGTGTTTTCGGCTTGTTTGGGGATTTATGTATGGCTGGAACATGGCTGGGCCGCTGGCCGAATCAAAAGGTTCACATGGGCTTTTCGTTCGAGCAGAACGACCAATTCACTTTTTCCCTTTTGAACATAAGCACCCGGCCCAGCCCTCGATGTCCCGCTGGCATGTTTCTAAATACGAACAAATAGACAGCATTATTTATGACAATCCCCCCTTCTCCAATCAAGATGTTGCTCATCTTTGCTCTTACTTTGCTCTTACCGATATTTCGGAATTCAATAAATTGACACGAAGAAAAAAGCAAGTTATAATCGAAACGTTTGGTTTTGGAGGGGTGGCCGAGTGGCTGAAGGCGGCGGTCTCGAAAACCGTTTAGGTGTTTCGCACCTACGTGGGTTCGAATCCCACCTCCTCCGCTTTTTATGAATGGCGCCGGGCGCGTGTTGCAGGGCGTTGTTTTATTTTTCGGGGTGGTCTGCAAAAAGCAAACGCCCGGGACGCTGGTGTGCGGCCCGGGCGTTTTCCCGCACTCACTCTCTGCCGTGAGCTTTTATTTATTCAAATGCCAATCTTATTTCAAAGGTTCCACTTTCTTTACGAAATCAAAGCGCACGAGGTCGGCGAGTTTGCGCGCGTCCAGTGCTCCGGTGATGGTGCCTCCGGCTTTGCTTTCCACGCTCAGACCCAGGGCTTCCAGTGCCGCGAGGTTGTCCGCGGTGAGCGGGTCCACCTGGATGCTGATGCGCACGAGCCAGGCGGTTACGGTGACCTGGTCCGAGACCCAGTCGCCATTTACGCCCTCATTCCACACTTTGGACGCCAGGCCCTGGAGGGGCGCGGCAAGCTTGTCCATGGGATTGGGCGCGGACGGGTTCTGTGTTTTTTCCGATTCCTTTGCCGGGTACGGGGCGGGCGGCGCCATGGGGCTGGCTTTGTCCTTTTTAAGCGAGGGGCTGACCGAGCGCGCACCCACTGCGGGCGCGCTGCTCAATGATGCGGTGGTTGCGCCGTATGCCTGGGTCTGGAATCTACCGCCTTCTCCGAATATGCCTTCGTAGCTCACGCCGTCGGGCATTTCCACGGGCACGGCCACGGTCGTGGGCACGCCGCCCTGGGTGACGATTCGTTCTTCCACGGCCACGAAGGATGTGTACTGGGTCACGAGGCGGTACTCCAGGCCAAGGCCCGTGATCTGCTCCTCAATGCCTGCATCGGGCTGGCCGCGCTGCGCGCCCAGGTAGTCCCGGGCCAGGAGGTCGGCGATGCGCTTGCGCGCCCAGAGCGGGGCCAGCACGTCGTGCCCGGGGTTGCGCGCGGGCAGCGTGGCTTTGATTTTCCTCTCGAATTTCTTTGCGCCGGTTTTGCCGGTGATGGTGATGGTTCCCTGGGCTTTGCCGCTGTAACGGCCGGTGATGATTACGGGCTTGTTGCTGAACATGTCGGGCACGGCCGCGGGGTAGGTGTCGGATACGCTGAGCCCGCCCCAGTCGATGCGGATGTCGGTGAGCACGGGGTTTGCAATGCGCTCGTGAAAGCGCTCGGCCGCGCCTTTGCCCTGGGCGTCGAGCAGCACATACTCGACTTCGCCGCGCCCGTATTTTGCCATTTCGTCGAGCAGGAACCGGTTGACGCTGTTGCCGATACCAAAGGAGAACAGGCGCGCGCCGCCCAGGTTGTTCTGGATGTAGCTGATGATTTCAAAATCATTGCCCACGTAGCCGTCGGTCATGAAACACACGATGCGCACGGGGTCTGGCGCCGGGGCCAGGGCCGCGTCCATGGCGCTCATCATGTATTTGCCGCCGCGGCCCATCATGTCGCCCAGGTAGCGTTCGGCTTTCTCGCGGTTGGCGTCTGTGTTGGGCTGCGCCCTGTCGAACAGGGGCTGCACACTGCTGGAAAACCCGATGAGGTTGAATGTATCATTGGGGTTCATGTTGCGGATTGCATACTTCATGGTTTCTTTGGCCTTTTCCACGGGCCAGCCGTTCATGGAGCCGGAGGTGTCGATCACGAAGATCATTTCCTTGGGGGCGATTTGCTTTTGCGTGACACGCTCGGGCGGAGCCATGAACAGGGTGAAGAACCCGGAGCCGTCCTCGCGGGCGTGGGTGAGAAATGCGTCCTGGATGTCTTTGCCCACGACTTTGTATTTGAGCACGAAATCCTTGTTGGGAATGGTTTTGCCGCCGGCGAGCGTGACGGTTGCTTTTGCGTTCCCGGATTTCTTTATGTCCACCTTGTGCAGCTCGGATGTAATATCGCCCAGTGGCATGCCCGCGTCAATGGCCACGGACACGGAAATGTCGTGTCCGGCGCGCGCGCCCTCGGGGGTCACGGGCGGAGAGATTCTGGATGCGTCGGGCGCGCCGGTTTTGCTGCCGGCCGCGCCGGCTCCGGGCATGAAGCGCGGGCCCACGACCATGGGGAATACAAACGAGTATGAGCCGTCTTCATAGTCCAGGTATTCCACGTAGCTGATGGTGATTTTCACGGATTCGCCGGGCATGATGTTGGCCACGGACTGGGTGAAGATGTTGGGGCGTTCCTGATCGAGCAGGCTTGCCACGTGGCCCGCGGCTTTGGCCTGCTCATAAATTTCGAGCGCTTCCTGTTTCTTCTTGATATCGCCGCGGATGGTGCGGCCGCCCACGACCATGACCATGTCGTCCACGGCCGCGTTGGCGGACAGAGGGAACGTGTACACGGCCTCGATTTTTTCCTGGGACGGGTTGGCGAATTCCTGGGTCACGGTCACGCGCGTGATGAACCCGGAGATATCGGCGCGCACATCCGTGTGCTTGAGCGGGCACAGGCCTGCGGGCTTGCCCTCTTTATCCAGGATATGCAGGGCGCCGTGTGTTTCGCGCGCCTCGGCGGCTGATGTATCCAGTGTGGCCGCGGATTGCGCCCGCCCCTGCCCGCCTGCGGCGGCAAAGGCCAAAAGGCAGGCTGCCAGGATCAGGGACAATGCCAGGTATTTTTTCGTGTGCGGTTTCATGCGGACCCCCATGATTTGTAATTCGATGCATAAACAGATCGCCGTGCAGCACGTTGATTGTTCCTTATGCCCCGGAAATCGAACTGGTTATGTGAATTAAGACACATGGCAGGGAATAAAGTTCGCGGCCTGTGTGTTTTTTTCTCGTTGCGCGCGGGGGCATGAGGGGATGCGGCCAGGCAAGGCCGTGATAAGGATTATTCCTTATATGAACACCGGGATGCGTGTAAAATCATGCACAGCCTGATGTTTTGCGAAACATCATTTGCCGCTGGCTGCGGAACTTTTTGCACGGGCGCCTGTCTGAAATGGCATAGGCTCAGAAAAACCCGAACCGCGGAGCGTGTAAGGGCCCGCGATAAGGTACAATCATTAGAAGAGGACAACCTGAAAGGAGTGGAACAAAAATGAAGAGGACGTTGCTGACCGGATTTTTAATTTTATTCGCCCTGGTGTTCGCGCAGATGGCGCGCGCCGACGGCATCCTGGTGCCGGGCCCGTGGCCCCCGGATGATATTGTCATGGTGGAGCCCATGCCCGCGTTCGCCGTGAAATACCACCATGTGGATGTAACCATCGAGGGGCAACTGGCCAAAACCCACATCGACCAGGTATTCATCAACCAGGTGAATGCGCAAATAGAGGCCACGTACCTGTTCCCCATTCCCGAGGGCGCGGCGCTCAAGGATTTCAAAATGTGGATGAACAACGAGCCCATCCCCGGCAAGGTGCTGGACAAGGACGAGGCGCGCCGCATCTATGAAGCCATCGTGCGCCAGCAGAAGGACCCGGGCCTGCTCGAATATGTGGACCGCGGCCTGTTCCGCGCCCGCGTGTTCCCCATCCCGGCCCTGGGCGAACAGCGCATTGAAATCGAATACACCGAAGTGCTCACCAAAAACAACAACACAGTGCCCTACACCTACCCGCTCAACACCGAGCGCTTTTCTTCAAAACCCATCAACGATGTGACGGTCACGGTCAAAATCCACTCCAAGGTTCCCATTAAAAACGTGTACTCGCCCTCGCACAATGTGAGCACGCAGCGGCCCGACAACAACACGGCCACCATTTCCTACGAGGAGACCAACACGCGCCCGGACATCGATTTCTCCATTTATTACAGCTTGAGCGAAGACGACATCGGCATGAGCCTGCTCACGTGGACGCCCAAGGGCGAGGACGGGTACTTCCTGTTCCTGGCCGCGCCGCCCGCCGAAGTGCAGGAAAAAGAAGTGGCGGCCAAGGATGTGGTGTTTGTGTTCGACCGCACCGGGTCCATGAGCGGCGACAAGATCGAGCAGGCGCGCGAGGCCCTGAAATTCTCCCTGCGCAACCTGAACGCCAAGGACCGCTTTAACGTGGTCACATTCAATGAAACCCCGGCCCCGCTGTTCGACAAGCTCCAGCCCGCCACCAAGGCCAATGTGGACAAGGCCCTGGAAATGGCCGGCGCGCTCACAGCCGTGGGCGGCACCAATATCGACGAGGCCCTCACCACGTCCTCGACCATGCTCAATGACAAAACCCGCCCGTCATTTGTCCTGTTCCTCACCGACGGACTGCCCACCGTGGGCGTGACCGACGTGGACCAGATCCTGGCGGACGTGCAGAAGGCCATGCCCAAGTTTGCACGCGTGTTCGTGTTCGGCGTGGGCTACGATGTG
>Ga0351854_1166_pt2 | contig 9327 bp, 5 predicted proteins | sample BONcelHFGM3001C9_FD_206793 | JGI IMG/M metagenome (GOLD analysis project Ga0351854, IMG submission 206793) | Enriched cells from coal bed in the Powder River Basin, Montana, United States - BONCAT cells FGM rep2 HSBNCT.FGM.300.1.C9 ...
AAATTGTTTACGCAGTTGACCCCCAGGCTTGAAACCCCGGAAACCGTGGCATCACGGCTTGGACGGCCTGTTGCAGAAGTGGCGTCCCAATTGGATGAGATGGCCGAAAAAGGCCTGCTGTTCCGTTTGAATAAAGGGGGCGAATCCAGGTATGGCGCTATCCCATTCGTACACGGGCTGTACGAATTCCAGGTCAAGGATCTCAAGGCGGATTTCGCGGAACTGGCAAAACAGTATTTCGAGGAAGCATTCGACAAGGCCATGCAGCAGGGCGCGGATTATTTCCTGAGGACCATCCCGGTGCAGAAATCCATCGAGGTAACCCGCAACGTGGCCAGTTACGATGACGCCGTGGAGATCTGCAGGAGCAAACCGTTTATCGTGATCACGGATTGCATATGCCGGAAAACCGCCGCGCTCACCGAGCAAGACTGCGGCAAACCGCGGGAAGCCTGCTTCATGTTCGGGTCCATGGCGCAGTATTACCTTGACCGGGGAATGGGAAGAAAAATTTCACTGGAAGAAGCCATCCGCATATTGGATGAGTGCCGGGAAGCCGGTCTCGTGACACAGCCGGCCACGGCTCAAAATCCGTCGGGCATGTGCAATTGCTGCGGCGACTGCTGCGGGGTGCTCCGGGCGCTCAACAAACATCCACGGCCCGCGGAACTGGTTTTTTCAAACCATTACGCGGTGGTTGAAGCGGACGCCTGCACAGCCTGTGAAATATGCCTGGACCGTTGCCAGATGGAGGCCATCACCATGGACAATGACCTCGCCGTGGTAAGCCGGGATCGTTGCATTGGCTGTGGGCTGTGTGTGATCACATGCCCGGATCAAGCTCTGAAACTCGTGCCCAAGTCCGCACAGGATCTCCGCACCCCACCGGTCAGCATGCTGGAACAGATGATGCTCATGGCCCGGAAAAGAGGCGTGATTTAAGCTGTCCAGATTGAGTGAATCCAGTCACGTATTCATTTGCATTGACTGCTCTAAAAAGCACGACTTAAGGCCCTGCGTGGCGCGGATGCTTGGGGAGACAGAACCAAGGCTGGAGATGGTGCGGATAACACAAATCAAACGGTAAGCGTCCCGGTTTTTCCGCGGATTTTCCGGTTTTTCACGGTTTTTCAAGAATAATAATGCTCGAAAAATGCAGCGGGAAAATCTGTTTATGAACCGCTCCCCGGCTCAACCTTGTGGTAATACAATTCGCAGTTATAGAATTTTTCCCAGAAATCTTTTGCGAGCACATTGAATCTTGTGGCATCATGGTGCTTGTCGCAATATTCTTTAGAGAAAAGATGAACCCTATCCGTTTCCCCGGGGGTTTCAATCGCTTCATAACGACCCAGTTCTATGCTGAACTTTCGCTTGCGGTATTTTGCTGTTTGAACTTGAAGCTCTTCACATGGCCTACACGCGTTGATTTCGTGGCAGAGGAATTGCCCTTTGTCGATATCATAGACTATAGTTGTGTCGCTCGGCACCACAAGTGTTTTTTCATTTGATTTTTCCGTCTTGCGCAATTCTTTGAGCGCAAGGTCGATATGCTGCACCAGTTGAATGCGAAATTCCTTCATTTCCGCGCCGAACTCGCTGATGATCGCAGCCTCTGGATTGATATTGTGGACAAGCATGAATGTGCCAAGCAACCCCAGGTGATCCACATAAAACCTGCGTGCGGATTTTTCGCTGCGCAGGGTTTCAAGCGGTGAACTGTCGGAAGAACTGCGCTGGAATTCACGCTTTTTTATTGCGCCAATATGCGCCACCAGCAAATGGGTCTTGTCGGCGCTAAGAATTTCGCTGTAGCGTTCGCACAATGCATTTCCGTTTTCGTTATCCAGTTCTGGCTCTTCCCTGGTTTTTCCGTTTCCATCTTCATATTTATATGTTTCAACACTTCCATCTTTATTGATCTTTTTGGGATACATACCCGAGTCTCCCGTAAAAACAATACGGCGCATATTGCTGTCATCCAGTGTGAAATCAAGGCACAGGCCCACAGCTTGATTTGCGCTGATTACATCGTCGTGGAATGCAGGCAATACCGTGAGTTTTACATGCGCGCTGATTTGAATTTCATGGTGTTCTTTTTTTTCCGGATGGTGCAGTGTAATAATGCGCTGGTATTTTTCATCACGGTTATTCAGCAGGCCGAAAAATTTCTTGCGTGCACTGGCGCTGAGGTAGAGGCTGATGCGTTTCGCGCTCCTTTGCTTTTCCGGCGCCTGTTCATAGCCGGCATCCTCGTGCTCTTGCTTGTCCGTGCGGAACCTATGCAAGAGCATGAGCAGGGGTTCCAGTTCCGCGGTATGGTCGTCGTGGGCATGGGTCACAATGATATTGTCGATGTCACAAAGCCGCCCCCCGGCGCGCTCGAAGTTTTCTATAAAGTCATAGCCCGGGTCAATGACGATTCCTTTTGTATCGAAACGGATGAAGTAGCCGCCGCCGCGGTCGCGTTCCTCATGCACGGGCAGGGTCGGTGTGTACGAGTTCCATTCCCGCAGCACCATCAGGAATCGGGCATCGGGCGCAAACCGGCTCGTCTCCTTGATAAATCGGTCCGTTTTCCTTTTGGATTCCTCGATTTTATTGAAATATTCTTCTTCTTTCTCTTTAGGAATCTGTTTGCTGATTATGGACAGGTAAGTGGAAAGTTTATCGGGTTCACTTTCGCCTGTTTTTTCAAGGGCAAAATCAATGACATTTTTCCATTTTAACGCTTTGTCAGATTCGAGCTCAGCATCGCTCACGGGGAGCATACCGGGAACCCGGCTGAAGAAATTCATCAGGTAGCTGTCGGATTCCGGAGTTACATTCTTAAAAAGAACGGGGATTTCTAATAGGAGGTCAATTGTTTTAGTATTATCCGTACTATTACGGCTTCGAATTGATATAGCTCTTGCGACCATTTCGGCAAGGGGTAGCTCTTTACGCTCCCCATACTTCTCTATGACCATGTCACAGGTGTCGATTGCCTGCTGTGGCTTATCCATCCTGCAGAGTGCAACGCCTTTATTATCAAGTGACTTGGCGACCCTTTCGGCCAAGGGTAGGTCCTGGCGCGCGCCAAACTTCTCAATGACCATGTCAAAGGTGTCGATTGCCTGCTTAAGCTTATCCATTTGGCCTAGGGCAACGCCTTTCATAAAATTGGCAAATGCGTAATAAACATCTTTAAAAGTATCCACCGGACAGTCTTTTTCTATTAAATCATTACATATGCTCAGAGCCTGTTGATGATCTTCTTTATTCACGTCTAGTATTCTTGCCCGCATGAGCTTAACGAGCCAATCATATTGCTCATCGGATTCAATAGAGTCAAGCATTTGGAGTGCATTTTCAGGATTCCCTTTGCTTGCCTCAAGCCGGGCTTCTGCGAGAACAATCAATGGCTTGTCATCCGCCTGGTTTGCCTTTTGAAGCAGTGCTTCAAACTCACTTATGCTTCGTGGTGAGTCCCACGATGCAGCGAATGCGGAAAAGAAGTCGTGAATTAGGGATTCCCGGGTCATGTGCAGGCCTCCATGTGCTTTAACGCAAAGCTCAAATTTTCCTTGCCGGAAACGGGCGTGTTGCATGGCGAAATCCGCGCGGTGATTCTGGACTGATTTTGAGCGTAAATAAAAGAGTTACGCCGGGCTTTGTTCGCCTGTAATTTTTGATGATAACACCAGGCCTGGCAATGATCAACCGGGTTAGGGAAATATCGTTGCGGATAAACAACACTGCCAATCGCGGAAAAGTGCAGGGAATTGGGGGGTTCCGTGTTTCATGCGAACATATAGCGATCATGGAAATCGACCAGGAGGTGAACCGAACATGATATTTGGGATGGGGCATATTTACATCCCCCTTGATTCCCCTTTTCTAAGGGGGACCAAAATAAGGAATTATGCTAATAGCCATGCCGTTTTTTATTAGGCGCTGGTTGGCGGGCGTGTGCCGGCTGCAGCGGCTTGCGCGTGTGCCGTAACTTGTGCACTTTTTCTGTTGGCTGGTTGCCGGGCAACGGCGGCATTCGGCAATGCCGACATGTTAAGTTGCAAGGGTTATGATAGCTGTTTTTGAGATGCATATTAGCGGGCGATGCGTTCGGCGGCATTCGGCGATGCCGCCCTACATCTTTTTCACGAGGCTTGTGAGCTTTGGGAAGGAAACAAAAAGGGGGCTTGCGCCCCCTTTGGAATTGGTTTGAGATTAAGGTGTTCAACATTTAGACGAAAGCTGTGACTCGGTGATGGTGAAGCCTTACAGCACCACGTCCAGGGCGGATTTGTCGCCGGTTTCGAAGCTGTAGTGCTTGGCGAATACGCCGGGCAGGATCTGGCTGGCGTAGAAGGCGGCGGTCTGGATTTTGTTGTGGTAGAATGCGGCTTCGGAGCTGTCGGCGAGCAGGGCTTTTTTCTTTTCGTCGTTGTCCGCGCCTTTTTCGCTGAGTATGGCGTCGAGCTTTTCGCCGGCGATTTTGGCCTGCTCGAGCAGGAGCTGGGTGACTACGACTTCGGAGAACATTTCCAGGAACGGGGTGGCGCACAGGACCGGGTAGTAGGGGTCCTTTTTGCCCAGGGACTGGAATTTGGCCACGGATGCGGCGAGTTTGTCGCGGGCCTCGCCCAGGGTTTTGATGTAGGGGGCGATCACGGCGTGGTCCTTGTTGGCGTCGATGAATTTGTTGAGGCTCATCATGAAGGAGAGGAAGACCATGCCGCCTTTGAGGCCGATTTTGCGTCCGAGCAGGTCCAGGGCCTGGATGCCGTTGGTGCCTTCGTAGATGCAGGCGATTTTTGTGTCGCGGTAATATTGCTCGATGGGGTATTCGGCGCAGTAGCCGTAGCCGCCGAGGATCATGACGGCTTCGCCGGTGCTGCGCACGGCCGCGTCTGTGGCGTAGGCTTTGCACATGGGTGTGAGCAGTTCGATGAGGTCGTGGTATTTTTCGCGTTCCTTTTCATCGGGGCTGTGCATGGCGATGTCCGCGTAGTAGGCGGTTTTGTAGAGCAGGGCGCGGGAGCCTTCGGTGAGGGCTTTCATGGTCATGAGCATGCGGCGGATGTCGGGGTGCTTGATGATGGGCACGCGCGGGGCGTTCACGTCTTTCATGTCCAGGATGTCCACGCCCTGGATGCGTTCCTTGGCGTAGTCGAGCGCTTCCTGGTACGCGGCGGCGGCCTGGCTCATGCCCTGGATGCCCACGCCGATGCGCGCTTCGTTCATGAGCAGGAACATGGCCACGATGCCTTTGCCGCGCTGGCCGATGAGTTCGCCTTCACACGTTCCTTTTTCGCCGAAGTTGAGGGTGCAGGTGGGGCTGCCGTGAATGCCCATTTTGTGCTCGATGCCGCCGCACACCACGTCGTTGAGTTCGCCGCAGGATCCGTCGGCGTTGATTTTAAGCTTGGGCACGATGAACAGGGAAACGCCTTTCATGCCGATGGGGTCGCCCTCCACGCGCGCCAGCACCAGGTGGATGATCTGGTCCGTGATGTTGTGGTCGCCGCTGGTGATGAAGCTTTTGACGCCGGAGATGATGAATTTGCCGTCCCCGGTTTCCTTGGCGCTGCACTTGAGGTCTCCGACCGCGCTGCCCGCGCCGGGCTCTGTGAGGCACATGGTGCCGGCCCATTCGCCGGAGTACATTTTTTCCACGTATTTTGCTTTTTGCTCATCGGTTCCGAAATGTTCGATGACGTGCCCGGCGCCGCGCGTGAGGCCCGGGGTCATCATGAAGGTCACGGAGGCGCTGACCATGGCTTCGCCCACGGCGATGGCCACGGACCCGGGGAATCCCTGTCCGCCGTACTCGGGGTTGCAGGAGATGCCGTTCCAGCCGTTTTCGCAGTATTCCTTATAGAGGTCCACGTGGCACTGGGGCACGGTGACTTTGGCCGTGGCTTTGTCGAACTGCGCGCGGATCTGGTCGGCCTCTTTGTTGGTGGGGGCCACCTTTTCGGTTGCCAGGCGGATACCCTCGGTGATGGTCATGTCGAAATCGTCCAGGGAAAAATCCTTGAACGCGTCGAATGACAGGAGTTTGCCGAGGTCGAGTTGCTCCTTGAGAATGAAATCGATGTCTCTTCTGTCCACTCTGAAAGCCATGTTGAGAATCACCCTTTCGTGTAATGTTGGTGCGCTGTGTGAGAGGCCCTGGCCGTCGGCGTCGCGGGGCGGGCGGATGTGCGAAACGGGGGCTGCGAATGGCCCCGGGCGACCCGCAGGAACTGCGCGGGAGAGAGAAGCCCGCCTGCGCCGCAGCCGTGCATCGGGCGCACCTGTTTTCATTGAGATTGTACCTTATTTCACATGCAACAATATCACAGGCGCGGCGGGTTTGTAAAGCAGAAAAAACCGAACCGGAAAGAAAAGAAACCATGTCGGGAAAGGGCCGGGATAATCCCCGGCGCGAATCATGTGCTGATATAATAGAAACGTAAAAACAAGCGCGCGCCGGGACAGGTTAAGAAAATGGCGGCGTTTGGGAAAGAGGGATTTGCGATGAGACAGGCAACCTTGATGATGATTCTGCTGGCGCTGGCGGCCGCGCCGTGCGCTGCGAATTTTACTGATGATTATGCGCGGGGCAATTTTGTGTCCGCGGAGGCGCTGCTGCAGCCCGGGGCGGTGCGCGCCGAGGTGGTGCGGGACACCGGGCAGTTGCTGGGCGGACCCAAGCGCGAGGGCCGCGTGGGCGATTTCAAGCTGCACAACAGCCGCGTGGGCTTCATCATCGCGGGCACGCGCCCGGCCACGGGCATCTACACATACGGCGGCGTGCTCGAAGAAGCCGGAATCCTCAAGCCCGAGGCCGGGGGCGCGCGCTGGTTTTCACTGCTCGGAGACACGTGCCCGGCCCTGTACAAGGGCGCGGACCCGCTTCTCGGCCTGCGCATGCTCGCCCCGGTGAGCGCGGAAATCCTTGAGGACGGATCCGGCGGCGAGGCCATCGTGCGCATCACAAGCCGCGACGCCGAGTGGCCCGAACGCAAGGAAGTCACCACCATGGACAGCCGGCCGCACAAGGTCCAGGCCGTGACCGATTACATCCTGCGCGCGGACACCAACGTGCTCGAAATCCGCTACACATTCATCAACGTCGGCAAAAAGGGCCAGGCCCTGGCCGTGGCCAACATGTATCTTTCCGGAGACGGGTCCAACCTGTTCGCACCCGGCAGCGGGTTCGACATCGACGCCGCGGAAAACATGGAATTTCCCATATTCACGGCCGTGGGCGGAGGCGTGTCCTACGGCTGGTTCCCGGAAACAGGGAGCATGACCGTGAACGCGGCCATCAACCGCAGGCTCATCACCACGTTCGGAAAAATCAAACTGCCCGCGGGCGGGGAGCAGGAATTCCGCATGTACCTGGCCGTGGGCCACGGCGGCTCCTCGAGCGTGGCCGAGGCCATGAACGCCCTGCGCGGGGAAACCGGAACCGGCGCCGTGCGCGGCACAGTGCTTGAAAGCAACACGGGCGCGCCCGCGGCCGACGCCGTGGTGCACGCGTTGTCCCCAAACGGCGCCATGGCCGCCAACACAAATGTGAACGCGGACGGCTCGTTCCGCCTGGTGCTGGCCCCGGGCGAGTATATGCTCCAGGCCGCGGCCTATGACCGCGCCGAGCCCGAGCCCGTGCGCATCTCCGTGGCCCCGGGCCAGACCGCGGACGCGCAAATCACCGTGTCCCGGCCCGCGCGCCTCGACTACGAAATCACCGACGCACAGGGCAGCCCCATTCCAGCGGTCATCAGCTTCAAGCTCTCCGCAAACAGAACCGGCGTGCAGCTCGACCCCTGGTTCTATTTCAACAAAACAACAGATTACGGGGGCGGATTTTTCAAGACCCACTTCGCCCTGCCAGAGCCAGGCGGCGTGGCCATCCGCCCCGGAACCTACGACGTGTACGTGTCCCGCGGCCTGGAATATGAATACCAGAAAAAAACCATCACCCTGGAGCCGGGCCAGGCCGTTAAGGAAACGTTTTCACTCGCGCACTCCGTGGACACCACCGGGTACCTGTGCGGCGATTTCCACATCCACGCGCAGCCCAGCAATGACGCCAATGATCTGCTTTTCGACAAGGTCCGCTCCATCGCCGCCGTGGGCCTGGAAGCGCCCGTGGCCACGGACCACGACGTGAACACCGATTACACGCCCTTTATCGAGGAACTGGGCCTGGGCCAGTACATGAAATCCATTGTGGGCGACGAACTCACCACCATCCGCCTCGGGCATTTCAACGCCTACCCCCTCACATTCGACCCCGCCAAAAAGAACTGGGGCGCGCCCGTGTGGTTCGGCATGTCCCCGCAGGATATCATGCAGGCGTTCCGCGACGACCCCAGCGGCAACACCATCGTGCAGATCAACCACCCGCGCGACGGCAGCATGGGCTACTTCGATGTAATAGGATACAACCCCGAGACCGGGACCGCGCAGAGCCCCGATCTGTTTTCCCTGAATTTCGACGGCATGGAAGTGCTGAACGGCACCAGCTACGACAAGCTCGAACAGACCGTACCCGACTGGTTCAGCTTCCTGGACCGCGGCAAGCGCGTAATCGGCCTTGGCAACTCGGACAACCACAGCACATTCAGCCTGGGCGTGGGCTACCCGCGCAACTGCGTGGCCTCGCCCACGGACGCGCCCGGGGACATGGTCGAAGACCAGTTCATCGCGGCCGTGCGCGCCCAGCAGGTCACCGTGGACGGCGGCGCATTCATCACCGTAACCGCCAATGGAACCACGGGCCCGGGCGGCACAGCCGCCGCGCACAACGGCGCCGTAACCCTGCGCATCACCGTGCAGGCGCCCGCGTGGATGTCCCTCACAACCATGACCGTAATCGCCGGAGGGCAGATCATCGACACCCGCGACATCTCAGCCGCGGACGGCATCGTGCGTTTCGACGGCGCCATCACCCACACGCCCGCGCGCGACACCTGGTACGTAATCACCGTGGACGGCGATCAGCCCCTGTTCCCGGTCTACCCCGCCGCGCGTCCCTACTCATTCACCAACCCCATCTACGTGGACACAGACGGCAACGGCGCCTACGATCCGCCACTGGCATTTAGCGGGAAATAGCAGGTGTCAAAGCAGGAGAAAATGGCAGGGAATCAGGAGAACGAACATACAACCACTGAGTTTGAAATTGAAGAAATAGTCCACAATTAATCGCCTGTTAGACGTGCAGTGAAAAAAGTCGGCAACGTCATCATGTTTTATTATGTGAATCCCTCATTTATATTGATTTGTTTTTATCTATCTTTATATGTTTTCGGGTCGCTCTGGAATCTTAATTCCATAATATTGTCTTAT